>JACCDX011048370.1_pt1 | contig 146969 bp, 138 predicted proteins | sample 7449681 | NCBI WGS metagenome assembly JACCDX01 (sample SAMN15323450, study PRJNA562643) | freshwater metagenome | isolation source: river surface water | place: USA:Blue River Watershed | collected 2017-08-18
GACAAACAGTGGCGTGACATATTTGTCAGCGAAGGCAGTATCTACATTGGTGACATTAAACTCAGCAATGTCGATGGACAACTGGTTGTACAACAGGTTACTAATCCAGGCCAAGTTACAGAAACACCTGTGCCAGATGCTCCGGGTTCAGTAACTACAGATAGATTAGTCAACAGTGGTCAACAGCTTGTTTTAGGCGCAGATGGAGTGTTATCTGTACCAGGTGCTATTGCCTTTCTCAATGGCGGAATACCAGATATTACAGTTGACAAGTCAGGCAGTTCTTTTGCAATCTCAACTAATGTTGCGCCAGGTGATCCATATACTTGGACATTTAGCGATCAAAGCAAACTAACATTCCCTAATGGTGCTGTCATAGACACCTATGCCGATGGTGCTGAAAACCAGACATACTTCTGGGGTGCTCCTGGACAATTTATGGCAGTTCGAGGTATGATTGCTGAAAATGTCTTTGGCGGTGGATTGAACATCAATACCGACGGAAACATTGGTATACTTGCTCAAAACGCCGAAAGCAGTGTTGGTTGGAGTTTCAATGTAGGTGGTAGCATCACATTCCCAGATGGCACTGAACAAACTACAGCCTACACCGGAGGCGGTGGTGGATCTATATCGGTTGGAAACGGTCAAGGCCCAAGTGTTGAAAATGTCACAGAGATTTTAATCAACGGTACTATTACAGAAATAGAACCTGGGTTAGTTGGTGTTAGTGTAGGATTACCTTCTATCACTATACCAGCAACACCTATAACTCTTTACAAAGGCCTACAAGCCAGTTACGGTGTTGTACATTCTAACAACAATTCAAGCGAACTTAATGTCAACAAGATAGTTATACACAAACCAGCAGAAGTTACACTAACAATAGATCCCACAGGCAGTCAAGATGACTTTCAAGTCAGCGGATTAGGCAGCAGTGATGTTTTGGCTATGTTTGTCATCTACGGCGATGTCAATGGTGCTAAACCTCTGTCTGATCTACAAAACTTTACACGATCAGTGATAGACAATGTGATTTTAGTCAACGGTGAGGCAGGAGTATTCCGCTCAGTAGACGGCATGAAAAGTGCGTTCTATGAATCATATACCACATTGGCATCGGCCGCAAATGGATTATACACTAACTTCCAATTCTATGGAAGTAGTGCTCCTACACTAAACGGCGGTCCAACTACAGTGAGAGAAGGCAGCGGAGCATCATTTATACTTGCTGACGCATCTCCTAATCCAGGTTACACATTTATGGGTGTTGCTAATGGTGGCTCAAACTATCTACCAGGACACAAGATTAAAATATTAGGTACAGACCTTGGAGGCACGACTCCAGAAAACGATGCTATTATCACAGTTACCGCAGCACCCGAAGGTGTTATTACAGGAGCAATTGTAGATGGTACAGCATTTGCCACAGCACCGGTGTTAGGGTGGACTGTGACTGGCACTAACTACAATGTAGGTTCAGGATTCACTGTAGCCAGCGTAGCTAATACCGGTAATAGTGTTAGTGCAAGCAACAGCGGATTTAACTATGTACAAGGTGATGTAATAACTCTATTAGGAGAAAACATCTCCGGCGGAACAACACCATTTAACGACATTACTATAACAGTTACCGGTGTCGGCGGCGCGGGCGAAGCATTCAACTTTACCGTGTCAGGAATCGCTCCTGTAACTATCTGGCCTACAAACTTTATCGGCGACGGCGGTCAAGATCAATACGACGATGCCAACTACATCAATACCAACCTTGCCAGTGAAATCAACTATAATAATGGTGAAACTGTTGTAGACGGTACACTGGCTTTTGGCGAAGGCAGCACCTACAGTTTTGTCTACGACACAGCGATATTTGGTTTATTCGTCACAGGTAACAGCGCAACATCCGTCAGCACCAGCGGTAACAGCGGAGCAGACGGCGGCAGTACCACAGAAACAGGTAATGTCTTTGGTGGCGGTACTGCCGAACAGACATTTGACAATGCTGTCACACACATCAACATCGTTGGCGATCCTTATATTGGCGAAGCAGTATCGTTCTTAAAAACCAACGACGGCAGTGAAGTTGACATCTTAATCGCAGACGACGGTGAAGGTAGTGGTGTAGGTATCACCAGAGACAGTAACAACGGTATCTATAACCCCTACAGAGAAGAAGGCTGGGACGAAAATGTTAGCCCAAGTGGCACACTATGGAACATAGACGGCTGGGCAGATTTAACTGATGTCGAGTCGAGAACTTATGCGAACTTTTATGAGGCATTTGGAAACGGTGGCCTCGGTAATAAGGTTGTTGGCACTGAGTGCGTGATGTACTTGCCTGACAACGGCAAATACTATGCTGTTAAGTTTACACAGTGGACATGGGGACAAAACGGCGGTGGCCCGGGCGGCGGTGGCTTTGCCTACACTCGCAGAGAATTAGATCTCACAAGTCTAGCAGAAGGTATTAGATTTGCTGACGGTACGGTATTGAAAACCGCAGAAGGGTTAGGGCGTGTCAAACTTGAAAGCCCAGGCAATCGCAGAATTGAAGAAGTCTACGGTTATAAATCTGTTTCAGTAACATCAAGAGATAGACAAGAAATCACCGGGGCCACATATACCAATGTCAATGCCTATGAACTGAGAGTTAAGAAAACTACAGAAATAAATGCCTTTATCAGTCCTTACTATAATACAAGTACAACTGCTACATGGTACATATCTTTTGATAACGTAACATTTAGACCGGCTACTATTAACAGCGATGGCGGAGATAACTGGATGTTCTACTATGTCAACGCCAACAATCCAACAGTCCAAGTTGAAGATGCTCCTTTCTACATAAGGAGAGATGTGGGAGGCGATCCTGTGGTATGGTGGGATTCGGCAGATCTTCCTGGAGGTAGTACTTACTTCCGAGGTGCTATTATCAAGTATCACGCCTACATCACCGATTCGGGATCAATGGTTGGAACCATACACATTGCCAAAGACAGCGGTGACGAGAATATCTTTCATACCGAAGTGTTAAGTGGCGGCACTGACGGAGAAAACGCCGTACTATGGTATCAAGACAATGAAAATCAACTCAAGTATCAGCGCATAGACGGTGAAAGTTCTACTGCGAAAATACAGTGGAGCGCCACAGTATTCTACGGTTCAGAAGTTTGGGATTAATCAAGGGGCAACTTAAATGACAAAGATATACAGAATACCTACTGGACAAGTCGAAGGTAACAGTAGTAATGAAACTAATACCAGCGAAATTCGCCCCTATGGCGAAATAGGTCTGTTTATAGGTGATAACAACAAGTTAGAACTGCTGATGTTTGACGGTGTTCGCACACATCGACGAAGCAAAGTTTTAAACAAAGGCACATTCTACGGTGGTGACGCTGACAGCAGTGATGGCGCAGGATTAGATACTATTAAATTGATACCAGATGCTAACCAACACTTTAATGACGGCAGTTATGGTAACGATCAATATCTCATTATTGAACCTACATACGGCGAGCCAGGACATGTACACATTAGAGCAGGTGGCACTATAGATCAAAGTACCGCTGACTTATTCTTAGGCGGCGAGTTAAACAATGTACGAATCAGTGACCTTGGCAATTATGTACAGATATCCGCAGATGCCGGCGGAGAAGGTGCTACTAAACAATGGACATTTGATTCCGTTGGCGGTCTAACATTACCTGCTGGCGCTGAAATTATAGGACAGGGCGGCATAACACTATGGGGACAGGGAGTTATGTCCTCTACAGCCTATGTCAGTTTACCTAGTAATGAAGATGCCTCATCAACATATCTTACTGTAGGAAATTATAGTAGTACTGGTGTGTTAATCCAAGCAGGCACAACTAATCCTCCAAAAAACTTCTACTTTAAAGGCAGTGGTGATTTAGAGTTACCCGGCTCAGGAAAGTTTATTGACACTCCCACAGTTGCTGAGGTGGGAACTATTATCACTGTTCCTCTCAATGCCGCAGGCGACACTGTAGACTATGTAGGCGGCGCCAGCGTGTTAGAAGTTCCAACTAATGCCGATACTAATCAAGTTCAGGCAGGTTGGATTATCACATTCCCTGATAATACACAGAGAACTGTTTCTTCTACAGGTCAGGCTGGTGGTTATACTTCCATATACTATAACGAGTCCAACCCAGGGTTAGGAGCATCAACATATCCAGTGACCATACAGAGTGCTGATTATGCTCAAGGGTCAGTGGGAACACTCACAGTATCTAAAGCCGGCAACATAACGATAGCCAGTAACTATAGTGTAAGCATTGTCGCAGACTACACAGATACCAATAGGCTCTGGGTCTTTGACGGCAGTGATGGTTCTCTTAGATTCCCAAACAATGCTGTATTAGATCCCTCTGACAGTAACATTGAGTTTAGAGGAATGAACAACTTCAATGTTGAAGCAGGCGGAGTAGTCAACATTGTTACTGACTCAACCGGCACTACTCATAGTTGGCAGTTCGGAGATGATGGCCTATTAACATTCCCAGATACAGTATCAAACATTTATACTCTCAACCCGGCAACAAGCGGTGGTGTATCAGGATTAAATTTAACTGGTAATACCAGAACATATATTGGCATCACTGGTACTCCTAACTTTACTTGGGATTTTAGAAACTTTGGCTTGGCTGATTACTCTACAGATAGAAAACCCGCTATCATGCTTCCTGGTAGCAGTTGGATCGAAGAAGATTTAACTAACCAATCGTTAAATCTTGGAATCCTTGGTCCGTTGTTAATAGGTAGTCAAGACAAGTTAACCTTAAGAACTAATTCGATAGATTTACAAAACAACGGCTTTACACCATTAGCCACTTATGAATGGGTATTTGGTAAAGATGGTAGTTTAACATTCCCGGATGATACTGTTCAAACAACAGCATACCTGGGCATTACCAGCGTAGCCGGAGTTAGCGAGACACTGGTAGTTGGCGGATCTAATATGACAAAAGATGCCCTATCTGTGCGTGTTGTAGCAGGCGTGGGTTCTACATTAGATGTAGAAATAAATTATAGTCTAGCCGAAGCCTCTGCCACAGTAATGGGATCATCGACAACAGTGTCTTTTACTCAGGTTTTGACTCAACCATTGAATATTTTCAGCGGAGAGCAAACCTTGACTGCTAACAATACTACTTGGACTATCATTAATGCTGAGACTTTAAGTACAATAGGAGATTCGGTAACTGCTGTTATTTCAGATAACACGTTTCATAAAATCTACAGAGTAACAGTAATGGCCAGAACGCTTCCAGATGTGGGTGTACCTGGGGATGCTTATTGTACAATTGAAGTACTGAAATAACGATAAATATACTAAAGAGAGCGGAATATGAGCATACAAACAGTTAACCTAGGAACCTACGCAAACGACGGTACGGGCGACGATCTACGCACAGCCTTCGAAAAAGTCATTGGTAATTTTGACTATTTAGACTTAATTAAAGTAGAAGATGGTGAAAATCTAGGAACTGCTGTACCTAATACACATGGTGTTTATGCTGGTGTTGACGGTGTTACACTACAGTTTAAAAGCATTAAACAGGGCGATAATATCACAATTACCAGCGATGGTAACACTATTACTTTGCGTCCTAAAGACAGCATCAATGCTGTAGAAGAAGACCCAAGTCCTACACTAGGCGGAGATCTTAACACTGGCGGATTTAATATCTTTAGTGACAGTTTGCCACTAGATATCTACGTACAAAATAACTACTTAAATCTATACAACTACGATACTACAACAGGAGATTATCTTCCGTTAGCTCTAAACGCTCTGACTATTGTAGGTAACAACTTTAATGCTCCGGGTACAACTACTATTGCTACATATCCTGGTGACGGATTAACAATACAATCTGATTTAGATTTTACTCTATCGTGCGTTAACGGAACAATCTATTTTGTAGGGCCAACAATCAGTGATTCTAGCATTACTGCTACAGAATTTATTGGCCCGTTAACAGGAAATGTAACAGGTAACACCAACGGAACACATACTGGTCCGGTTGTTGGTAATGTCACTGGAGATGTTACAGGTAATGTTACTGGTGATTTAACTGGTATTGTTACTGGTAACGTGTTTGGACAAGTTAGCGATATCAGCAATCATAACCTAAGAGATTTAGGTGATGTCAGTAATACACTTCCAGGTGTGGGCAATGGACTTATTTGGAACGGATCAGCCTGGGCGCCTGGAGCTGTTCAACCCGGTGTAACTCAAATTATTGCTGGTACTAATGTATCTATAAGTCCATTTGGCGGAACTGGGGCTGTTACCATCAGCGTACCATCTGTAGCAACAACATTAGATTCATTAACAGATGTTGTTATTACTAGTCCAGAACCTGATCAAGTTTTAAAGTATGACGGATCTACTTGGGTTAATGCTACCAGTCCAGCTGGCTCAGGTGTTCCCGAAATATCAGACTTTGACCTAGGAGTCATTGGCGCAAATATTACTAGTCCGTTTCAATTACTGTTTCAAGCACTAAATGTAGACTTTGAAACATTTGATAATCCTGCTAGTTACAATGTTGATTTAGGCACGTTAGGCGGCGAAACTGGTCCTACTGAATGGACAACTGGAGATGTTGACGGCGGAAGTCCTTCAACTTCTTCTTTTACTTATTATATCGACGGTGGTTCACCAACAACTACATCATTTAGTGCTATTGCTGATGGTGGCAGTATTTTTGGAACTTCAGTTGACGGCGGCTCCCCAAGCGGTAGTCCAAGCGAGTTTATTGACGGTGGAAGCCCAACGTCGACTCCTGATTTAATTATTGATGGCGGAACACCTGCCTAAACCGAATAAATACCATAAAAGGAAAGTAATATGACTGTACAGATTCAATTAAGAAGAGGAACAGCAGCAAGCTGGACCTCTAACGGAACAGTGGTTTTAGCTGCAGGCGAGCCAGGTTTTGAAACAGATACCGGTAAATTTAAAGTAGGAGACGGTACTACACAGTGGACCAGCTTGCCATATGCCGGCGGCTTAGAAGCACTAAGACTACAGGACTTGTCTAATGTAGCATCAACTGCTCCTAGTTCCGGAGAAGTTCTAAAGTGGAACGGTAGTGCTTGGGCACCTGCTGCTGACAGTACCGGTGGAGGTGGTAGTGGAACTACTTATGGTATTAGCGCAGAGACTTCTACCGGCGGAGTTAATTTAAGATTAACAGGCAGTGATTCTTCAACAGACGATGTTAAATTAGCAGAAGGTTCTAATGTTACAATTACAAGAACTGATGCTAACACTATTACTATCGCTGCCAGCGGTGGCGGTGGTGGTTCTACTACACTAGCAGGATTAACTGATGTTGATGTTACTACTACTCCTCCTGCCGACGGTGAAGTTCTAAAATACAATAACTCAACTAGCAAGTGGGAACCGGCTGCTGATCTAACAGGCGGTGGCGGCAGTAGTAATCAGTTAGTCAACGGGTCATATACATTTACTCTAAACAATCAAGGTCGAGTAGAACTTGGTGTAGACGCATCTAGCTCTAGCAGAATTCAAACTACAGGCAATTATCCTTGGATCATTGCTGGCAGCGATAACACAGCCGGCCCAGAAATGAGTTGGACCGATATTCCTGCTAACTCTAACGAAGGAACCAGTGCTGGACAATTGTTTAATACTGGTACTACTCTAAATACAATGTGGATTGACGGTACTGGTGTTAACATCATCATGGATGTCAACAACGCATTTACACAATGGATTTTTAATCCAGACGGTACAACTTCTTTCCCAGGATTTACATTACCAGCTACAGACGGAACTGCTGGACAAGTTTTACAAACCAACGGTAGCGGAGCTGTTACTTGGGCCACTGTAAGCGGTGGTGGTGGCGGAGTATCTAGAAGTACAGCTTCTGGAACAGCAACATCATTGGCAGATAATGCCAGCGCAAACGTTACTATTACTAGTGGAGCAAAAACCTACGCTCTGTTAAAAATTCAAGTTGATCAAGCAGCATGGGTAAGAGTCTATACAGATACTAGCTCAAGAACTGCTGATTCTTCGAGAGCAGAAGGTGTTGACCCTACACCGGGATCTGGAGTAATTGCTGAAGTTATTACAACTGGAGCAGAAACAATTCTTATGAGTCCTGCGGCCATTGGTTTCAGCAACGAATCTAGTCCATCAACAGATATTCCAATTAGAATTACAAACAAGTCTGGAGTATCCACTGACATTACAGTAACTCTAACATTTGTTCAACTAGAAGTATAACATGATACTAAGAGAATTCATAGTAACTCTAAAGAGTAAGAACGATCTCAATGCGTTCTACTCTGAAATGGAATCTGGCGGCCTCTTTGACTTTGTACCTAATAGAGAAGTACACTGCGTTAAAAGAAGACCAATAAGTAGAAACACACACTATCTTCTTACCGAAGAGGAAGCTGCTGAATTACGAAATGATCCAAGAGTTGCTTCAGTTACTCTTAATTACAAAGATGCCGGTATCGAAGTAGTTCCACATGCTACACAAACTGCCAACTTTAACAGATCTTCGTCTGTTGACGTTGGCTGGGTAAATTGGGGACTTTATAGATCTTCTAAAGGATCCAACGATGCAGGATGGTCAGACACAGGCAGCAATGCCAACAAAAATGCCACCATTAATTTAAATGCTTCTGGCCAAGATGTTGATGTAATCGTAGTTGATGAAATTCTTTATCCAGATCATTCTGAATTTAGTGGGCGTGCCCAGCAGTACGATTGGTTCACTAACTATGACATTCCAGTAAGAACTACTGGCTGTGATATAGCCCGAATTGAAAGATCTACTAACATTGCTCGTATAACAACAAAAACTGCTCACGGTTTAAAAGCTGGAAATAAGGTCACTGTTGTTTGTAATAACGACGGAACTTTCAATGCTACTGCAGCAACTATTATCGACGTTAGTGTTACTCCTGTAGGCAGCGGTGGTGACGGCGTTACTGAAAATCGTTTTAGATATTCTAACTCGGGCAGTACAGTAAGTTTAAATTCTGTAGCTGTTAGTTCTATTGCTAGAAATAATAATACTTCTACAATTATTTGTTCAACTGCTCACGGCTTAACCACAGGTGACACTGTAGGTATTAACATTACTACTTCTGGTTATACAAGTTTTGTTGGTGCTAACATTTCTGTTACTGTAACCAATGCTACAACTTTTACCTATTCAAATACTGGTACTAATCTAAGCACAACCAGCGTAAGTGGTAACGTATTTAAAGACGATGCTAGTGGCACATGGACTGGTGTTTATATCTATGACAACTACAGCAGTGGTAATAACCACGCTACTGTAGTTGGAGGTATCATTGCTGGAGAAACTCAAGGTTGGGCTAGAAGTGCCAATGTGTATAATCTAAGACATGATTACAATTCTCTTCCGGCTAACAACTTTGTTCCACTAGATTATGTATTTGACTACATAAGATACTGGCACGCAGATAAATCTATTAACCCACAAACCGGATTTAAAAATCCAACTTTAGTAAATTGTAGCTGGGGTACTGGTATTAGCACCACTGCTAAAAACTATTACACCGGAAACATCAAAACTAAGATCAGTGAAATAAATTACAGAGGCACTGTAATTAGACCAGAAGATCTTGGAAATACAAGACTAGATACAGGATTTACCGGAGCTTGTAGTTCTAGTACAGTGTTTGGCGAACTAAAAGGTCCTCAAACTGCTTCAACTACTGCTAACGTAACTATCAACAGTGTATCTGGACTAACTAATGGTTCAGGTACTGTACCAGCAAGTGCCCTTACCGGAACTATTAATGTTGGCGACTATATTAATACAAATATATCTAATTGGCCGTTAGGCACTAGAGTAACATCAGTAGAACTAAGCGGCGACCAATTTATTATAAGTTTTACTTTCTTAAAAGCTTCTACCTTTACTGGATCATCTACTGCTACTTGTACGTTCTATAGTTCTGCTATAGAAAATGTAGCCTATAGCATTGTTACTTCAGGAGCATCATCTGCTACAGTAACATCTATACCTTTGTCATTGGGTGGAACTTCGGGCATGACTGATCTCGGATCACCAACCGCCAGCAGTACCAGCGGAGTAGACATCTACGACGATGCTGGTTGGGCATGTTTACTTCCTTTTGACATTACCTACCTAGGTGCTACCTACGGACCTAGTCAAGGTGCTGGCACTGTAGGAGACAGTGCCTATGTCAACGTTAGTACCAACAGCTACGCAATATTTGGAGGCGGACTGTCATTAACCTACAGTTTCCAACCTGATCCAACAGGACCTGCTGTTAGAAAAATATGCCTAAGCAGCGGAGATCGCAGTGCTAGAAAATGTTATACACAAACTACAGGTGTAACTCCAAATAGAGAATTTAGAATTCGTTTCGAAGGACACGAAGCCGCAAATGGCGGAGATGTGCTAGATCCAACAATGATTTGGGAAATGACATTTTTTGAAAATGCTCCTACGACGATTGAAGTTCACGTTGGCTCTAACAGTGTTTATAAAGGAGAGTTTAGTCAAAATCAATTGTTAGATTACGGTATTGATTTAAACTCAACTACTGCTCCTCAAAGAAACAGTGCTTTAGATGCTGACATAGCTGACTGTATATCAGAAGGTATATTATTTGTTGGCAGTGCAGGAAATCAAAATTATAAAATTGATGTAGTTAGCGGCCAAGACTACGACAACTATTATGTTGTCAACGGTTTACCTTATTATTATCATAGAGGATCCAGTCCTGGTTCAGCTAGCGATGTAATATGCGTAGGATCTTTAAATTCTTCTAGCTTAGAAAATAAGAGTCAAGAAAGCAACACTGGACCAAGAGTTGATCTGTATGCTCCTGGCGTTAATGTTATGTCTTCCGTGTATAATAATCTAGGTCCTGGTGTTAACGGAACTGGAGGCACTGTAAGAGACAACAGTACAACTATTGCCATTAGCACTGTAGAAAGATCAAACTCTCTTAGCCGTGTAACAATTACTACCAGTACAGCTCATGGACTAACTACTGGCGATGTAGTAACTATGGACGATTGTAGCAACAGTTCATTCAACACTTATATGTCCGAGATAACTGTGACCGGATCTGATACATTTTATTTTAGTCAAGCTGGAGCATTAGTTTCTCCAACTGGTGCTACAGGAACAATTTTGCCAGGCTACTTCTATCAAAAGTACAACGGAACAAGTATTGCTGCCGCGCAAGTCAGTGGTGTACTGGCTTTGGCATTAGAAGAATATCCAGATATGGATCAAATTGATGCTAAAGAATATATCACTAGATATGCTAGAGAAGGTCTAATGTATGACAGCGAAGGTGGTTATGTCGATACCAGCAGCCTACAAGGTGGGCCAAATCGAATATTGTTCTACAATAAAGAGCGTCAAACGGAAGGATTTGTATTTCCTAAAATTAATTACAGAGTACGACCAGCAGCAGGCGCTGTTTACCCAAGAAGTAAAATACGTAGAACATAATTATGGAATCAATTAACCAATACTCTAAACAAAAAGAATATATTGTAACTCTTTACAATTTAGAAGATTTAGACTCTTTTTACGAAGACATGGAAACACCTGGTGGGAATTTATACATTCCCAGCAGAGAAGTTTATTGTGCTGACCGTAGACCAGTAAGCCGTAGCACACACTACATGCTAACTGACTGGGAAGCAGTTGAATTAAAAGCAGATTCCAGAGTTAGGTCAGTGGAAATCCATCCTCGCTATGTGGGCGTTAGCGCAGGGACTTTTCAAAGTCAAACATCTAGTAATTGGAATAAAAGTTCTAGTACCTCTAACAGTATGCGTAACTGGGGCTTGCTACGTTGCTACGAAGGAGCCGATAGATCAGGTTGGGGCAGTAATGGTACCAATGATCAGACTGGTACAATAAATCTTAACAGCACTGGTAGAAACGTTGACGTAGTTGTCATAGATGAAAACGGTCTTGTTTGGAATCACCCTGACTATGCTGTAAACGCAAACGGTACTGGTGGCACCAGAACCATTCAATACAATTGGGCTCAACACGATCCCGCAGTTAAAGGAACTCCTGCCGGAACTTATACCTACGGAACTGGTACACACTCCACACACGTTGCTGGAACAGTAGCAGGTAACACACAAGGTTGGGCTCGAAATGCAAACATTTATAATATCTATTATCTAGCTGGCGCTGCTACAGATTATAATTTTCCCTATGTAATGGATTATGTAAGAGAGTTTCATAAGAATAAAGCTGTTAACCCAGCAACTGGAAGAAAAAATCCTACCATTACAAACAATAGCTGGGGTATGAGTATATTTCCTAGTGAATGGTCATTTTCTGATATCACTGCTGTTACTTATAGAGGAACTAGATATACACCAACTGGGGCTACAACTTATACTGGTTACAGCGGAGTTTGTACATCTAATGCTAGACTAGCAACTTTAATAAATTTTGAAAACGGTGGCAATAGAATAACTACCACTGGGCCTTATACACCGCCTTCGGGATCCATTTTAACTAAACCCGTATCTTGGGACCAGCAAGGACAACAGGCATATTTAACTGTTTTTTCTCAACCTGATGCTCAATATACTTTAACTGTACAAGGTCCGGCAGACATTGATTTGATTAACAATGTTGCTGTAGATGCTATCTCTGGAAGTATGAGCATTTCTAGTAGTATTGAAGTTTTAGAAGGATCTACCACTGTACAAACTTATACAGACGGTCCTTACAGTACAACCAACGGCGGAACTGTTGAAACTAATATTCGACCAACTAGATTAAGTTTACCTAACAACGCAGTCTATACTGTAAATTTTAATACGACATTAGATGTTAGTGGGGCAAGTAGTCTAACTTATGCTGTAGCAATGAGCTTGACCGTAGTTACTGAAACTACTCCAGCAACTGCTAACGTAAGTTCATTGAGTGTAAATTTATTAGGAGCAGCCGCTTTAACCTCGTCAACTGCTCCCACAGTTGGTAACAATGATGACGGATATTGGACATTGACGTTGCCTTTTGATATTACATTTTTAGGAACAACATACAGCACTATCTACGTAGGAACTAATCACTATGTAACGTTTGGTGGCGGGTCGACAAACTATTCTAGTTTAGGACCAACAAATCCAAACTTACCAAAAATCATGTGGAGCTGTGCTGACAATTCTGTACAAAGAATTTACTATGGAACAGAAGGAAGTGCTCCTAATAGAACATACAGAGTAAGAATAGAAGGTGCTGCATCAACTGGAGGAACATTAGGTAGTCCTACTATGGTTTGCGAATATACCTTTTATGAAAATACTTCAGACCAGATAGACCTACAACTAGGCGTAAATGCTAGAAAACAAGCAGGTGGTGGTTTTACCACTGAACAATTACAAGGTTGGGGCTTTGTGGCAGGTGCTAGAATTCCTAAGCGTGTAGATGCGTTAGACAGTGATATTGAACAAGCAATCGATGAGGGTATCATTTATGTCGGTGCTGCCGGCAATGGTTACTGGAAGCATGATCTACCAGGTGGACAAGACTGGAACAATACTTTTGAGATGGCTAGTAGATACCCCGACAGTGTTGCTAATCCATATTATTACATGAGAGGTACAAGTCCTACAGCCAACGACACAACTACCCATCCAGATGGTAATTATGACATACCAAATATTTGTGTAGGATCCATTGACGTTACTTCTGGAGACTACAAAGCAACCTACAGCGATTGTGGTCCAGGAGTAGATATCTTTGCCCCCGGCACTAACATTATAAGTACATACCCTAGCGGTGTTAGTGACAGCAGAAATGGCAGCTACTTCTTGGCAAAATTAAGCGGCACATCTATGGCCAGCCCTCAAGTTTGCGGTGTACTAGCGTGTGCTTTAGAAACTAACCCTCATTGGAAGCAAGAACAAGCTAAAGCTTACATCACAGGTATAGCCAAACAAAATCAAATTACTGACACCAGTGGCGGCCCAGCAGACTATCGTGATCTACAAGGTGCTCCAGATAAGTACCTATATTATAGAAAAGAGCGTCCAGACACAGGCACTACTGTTCCAAAACAAGCTGTTGGTCCGAGACCTACTAGCGGAGCAACATGGCCTAGGCCAAGGATCTATAGATTCCGTTAAATTAAAGTTCTGTTTTTGGGTAAATACTTAAAACGGAGCAAAAATGGCTTTATCTGTGTGGACACAAAATTCGGGTTACAGCTTTGGAGTACTCAGCGAACGTAACACCGTAAATATACCGTTACCTATAACACCTACACCTGATGTAACTTATACTATAATCTCAGGAAAGTTGCCTGCTGGTCTACGTTTAGTAAACAGTACAATTGTAGGTACGCCATTTGAAGTTTCTAGAACTACAGAGTATAAGTTTGTAATACGTGCTAGAAAAAACATTAGCTTTTCTGACAGAACATTTTCGATCACCATTGAAGGCAGCGACGAACCTCAATGGTTAACTCCTGCTGGACCACTGCCAGTTGGATCAAATAATGCCTACTATATTTTAGATAGTAGCTATATTGATTTTCAGCTTAGTGCTGTTGACACTGACACTGCTGCTGGACAGAAACTTAATTTCTTTATTGCCAGCGGAGACGGAGAACTACCTCCAGGATTGATAATGACCAATACTGGTAGGATTACTGGATTTGTACAACCTTTATTAAGTGTTCCATTAAACGCAGGCGAAGGTCCTTTTGACACAGATTTGTATGATAGCGTAGCCTATGATTTTGGCTACAGACCTACCAATGGCTACGACACTTACATCTATGACTTGACAGTTTATGATTTTTTTGTGCCTACTGGTCGTCCACGCAAATTAAATCGTAACTACGAATTTATTGTAACTGTCACAGATGGCGACACCGTTACTAAAAGAAAATACAGAATTTTTGTTGTAGGAGATGATTTCTTTAGATCAGACAACGTCATTACCACGGCTGGATCTGGAACATATACTGCTGACGTTACGTATGTTAGAGCTCCTATTTTTACGACACCCGCAGACCTTGGCGTAAGAAGAGCCAACAACTACCAAACATTTAAGATTGATACTTGGGAAGGATTTAACGAAGACCTAGGTCCAATTGTCTATGAGTTTGACGAAGTTAATGCTAGAATAAACGCAGTATGTAACAAAGAAACTTCTCAAGATAATAAACTGGGATCTATGTTAATTAGATTTGAACGTGCTACCGGTGTTCCACAAGTAGGATACAAAATTAACTTTAACGGAGAATTTAGTGGCGCTACAGGACAAACTTACATCATAACAGATGTGGATGTATTAGGAGGCGACATTTATAGAGTCACTATTGATGTTCCTTTAGAAATGAATATTCCTAATGGTACTCCTATTTTCTTAGGAGACGATAGTACACTTCCTCCTGGAATGAGTTTTGATCCTACAAACGGAGAAGTGTTTGGTACAGTTCCTTATCAGCCAGCAATTACCAAAGAGTATAACTTTACAATTAAAGCTATACGCTTTGGACAAGGCAGCGAAACATCTATTAGTCGAAGAGTGTTTAGTGTTAAAGTCCTTGGCGAAGTAGACAGTGCTATGAGCTGGAATACTCCTAGCGACTTAGGATCAATTGACGCAGGGTTTATCAGTAGTTTGTTTGTCAGTGCCAGCAGTACCTATAACGGTACAATTATGTATCGACTTTTAGAAGGAAAACTTCCTCCAGGATTAAGTTTAAATTTTGACGGGGAGATAGTTGGAAAGACCAACGAGATAGGTCAACAAATTCTTTACAAGAGTTTTTGGAAACCTAGTACAACCTATCAAGTCAACGATGTAGTAAGACGAAATAATGAAAAAGCAATTGTGTCGTTGGTTAGAAGAAAAAATATTGCCTATGCTGTAACTTCAGAAGATCACGAATTTAAAGATAACAGTCTTGTAAAAGTTGTTACAGAAAAACTTGATTTCAATACCTATACATCCGCAGCGATTGAATGTGGTCCTATTAGAATTCTTTCTAGAAACGGATCAGGAAGTAATAAAGTTAAGTTTGATATTCCTCAACAAATTAATATTCCGCTAGCACCAACATTTCCAAAAAGTTATATTACAGGAACTCCTGTGTCAAACACAGCTATTAGTCAAAGAACTGTTACTGTAAAATCTACCACTGGCAGTGGCGTAGGTGCTGAATTTCAAATCTTTAAACCTAGCGATCCACAGGCAAGGTATAGCGGCATTACTGAAATTAGTTTAGTAAATCCAGGAAGCGGTTATTTGCCAGGAGATTATATTACCATCAGTGGCGCATTACTCAACGGAGTCGACGGTGTCAACGACATGACTTTCTGGATACCTAACGGTTTAGAGTATTGGTATAAAGTAAACGGAAATAGCAATAGCAATTACAATGGTAGATATTTTGCCACAGAAAGTTCTTCAAATACAATCACACTAGTTTATGCCAGTGACCCCGGAACACTTGGCAGCGGTACAATCAGTGTTGCTGGAGTTGGTCAAACACAAATTACGCCTTTAAATTATTTTAGCTACAGTAACAAAGGTGCTACCACTACTATACAAACAACTAGTGGACAAGCTGAGCCAATGCCTTCATACTATAAAGCTAAATCAACTCATACTAGTGGATTAACTTTTAATAGCAGTCTATGGAGTATCTACAAATTTGAAAGTCGAGACCTAACTCTAACAGAACTAGATACTAAAACAACAACCTTTGACGGTCTAGAAACTAACTTTGACAGATCCTATAGCTTTACAGTTCAAGCTATGGATCCATTAGGCTACAGTGCCATTGAAAGAACCTTTACTATAAGTGTAAATGTACCAAATCAAAAGTACTATAGCAACATCCATGTTCGTCCATTTATGAAATCTTCACAACGACAACTGTTCAAAGACTTCATTAATAGTTACGAAGTGTTTACTCCTGAGCTAATATATAGACCATATGATCCTTCATTTGGTGTACAAAAAGATTTACGAATGTTAGTGTATGCTGGCATAGAAACTAAGCAAGCTGAAGAATACATCAACAAGGCAATGAGTAAAAATCATAAACCAAAAAGATTTAAGTTTGGTCAACTGAAGAAAGCTTTAGCAAAGGTTCCCGGAACCAATGACGAAGTCTATGAAGTTATCTATATTCAGATGTTAGATCCGCTTGAAAAAGAGAAAAAACATTTGCCAGACCTAGTTAAATTAAAGCCTAGCAGCCTAAATATAACTGTAGACCAAAACAATGAATTCTACAACGGACCTAATTTTAGCCTAGACAGTCCAACATGGAACAGACCAATTCCTTTTAATATAACTTTAGATGCTACCAATGTATTTGCTGGAGATCCAGGCAGTGCCATTAAATTTCCTAGTAGCATAAGCTTGTGGCGTCAACGTATACGAAATATGCCAGATACTAGTCGAGAAAGATACTATCTACCACTTTGGATGCGTAGTATTCAAGAAGGTTCTGTAACCGAATTAGACTATGTGGCAGCAATACCATTATGTTTTTGTAAGCCAGGGGGCGCAGATTACATAATGCTAAACATTAAAAACTACCTCGAGACTACTAATTTTGACTTTAATCAATTAGACTATACTGTAGATCGATACATAATTGATTCTGTAGACGGGGCATACAACACAGATAAATATCTTGTGTTTAAAAACGATAGGACTTCAATAACATGACCAGCGCAATAGTATATAATACCATCGACGACGCATTTCCAGTTGCGGGCGTAGATAATGATAGCCAAGGATTTAGAGATAACTTTAACGTTATTAAAAATGGACTGGCTACCGCATCTAGCGAAATTACCGACCTTCAAACCAATGTTGCACGCAAAGACGAAAACAACAATTTTGATGGTAATGTGATTTCCAATGCTGTGCTAGACAAAGTCTACAAGTCTGCTTATCAAACTACGATTACTGGTAATTCTAGTATCAGCTTAGACGACGGCGAATATCAAGTTGCTACAATCAATGGAAATTATATTCTAACATTTACCAATTGGCCTGAAACAGATCAGTATGGAAAAATTAGATTAGAAATGAAAAGTAATGGTACACAGAGAACAGTGACCTTTGCTGCTGAAAGTCCTAATGTAATTAAACAAGAAATTGGTATCGATCTTACTGTTGCCACAGGGGCAGCACGTAACGGAAAGACTGGTTCTGTAACATCCACTGAGTTTAGCTGTCCAACTGCTAATATTACAGGCAGCTTCTTAGCTGGGTCTAAACTTTATGGATCTGGATTATCTGGTGAAGTATTGATCACTGCTGTTAGTAGTGTTTCTACCACAGCCACTGCTTCATCTCCTCCGCTGACCATTGCTTATTCTGATATTACTGTAGGTGCCGACACTATTTTAGTCATGGGTGGTAGTATTGCTAGTATTACAAATGGTGATCCTATTACACTATCCGACGTAACTGGAGTTCCAGAGTTAAGTACATCAGTAACCTATTATGCTTTTGTTGATGGTCTTAACCTTAAGTTATCGTCATCTGCGTCATCTTATTCTGCTATTGCATCAACAAGACCTACTCCCGGTACAACTAGCGGCACAGCTACATTTGCCAAGAGTGGCAGTAGTGCTAACAGACTAACAGTTGGTTCTACAACCAATATGTACGTCAACATGCCTATTAGATTTACAGGAACAGGTTTTGGTAACGTAAGTCAAAACACTGACTACTATGTACAACAGATCATTGATGGTACAGGTATTAGAATTACCAACGCATTAGGCGGAGAGCCATTAACACTGGCCAGCGCCTCTGGAGTTTTAACTATGGTTCCAAGAACTGTGTTAGCTACAAGTTTTGTCAGCCAAAGTGTAATTGCTCAAGACTCCCTAACACTGACATTAAACAGTCAAAATCAAGTAAATCCGTTGGTATTGTCAGCAGACTCATCTAGAGTAAAAATTGTAGAAGCATGGAAACAGCCCTACAGTGATGTAGTTTATTTGAAATATATTGGTGAATTCGCATGATACATCCATTGGCTGAAGACTTTAGTCAGCTCAAAGACGCTGAAGTTGAAAATCGATTACAAGATCTTAGTAAAAAATATTGGATGACTAACAATCCCAGTGTTAGACAACAAATGAGTATACTAATTGGACTGTATCGAGAAGAGCTTTCTGTACGTCGACAAAAAACATTACAACAACAATATCAAAATAGAGATAAAGGTCTTGACAAGTTAATCAACGTCAGCTAAAATGCTTAGATGAAGCTGGATAAACTTGGACTGCCGATCTTTCAAGAGCAGGATCTAATAGACCTGATTTACAAAAATCAAAGTGGTCTATTAGATCAACTCGTCTGCGAAGACACTACTAATACACAACATCTCAAAAAGCTCATTCCAATTATTCTGGAATCAGAGCTATCCTCTAATGTAACCAAAGAAGAATTTGACCAAGCTTGTCAAAATGATTGGTTTATTCCCGAAGAATATAAAAACATGGACATTGAAGGATTCTTAGTTCATGTTTGTCCTAAAGAAAACTATCAACGCTTAATAGAAGAACTTCAAGAGTTTAGAGCAAGAAATATGTTACCCTTGCTTAGAACACTTAAATATGTTGTCGATACTCTGCGTAAACACAACATTGTCTGGGGTGTAGGTAGAGGAAGTTCGGTAGCAAGTTATGTACTTTACTTGTTAGGGGTTCATAAAATTGACAGCATCAAATATGGACTAGATTGGCAGGAATTTTTGAGATAAGTACATATATAAAGGAGAGCTATTATGGCACAAAAAGAAGTTAAAAAAGTTTATCGTACTATGCAGGGCAAAGAGCTCGATCTTGATAAACTTCGAATTAGAAACGAAAGTACTCTAGCAGTAGGTAACGCCCGTGTTAATGCTCGCGGTGATGAAATTGGTCCCGGCGGCAAAGTCATTCGTAAGCGCGAGGAAGTTGTTTCTGAATACTACACAGGAAAAAAAGAAGAATAAGAGGAACTATGAACGTAGTTAAAGGTCAAATCAAACCACTTAGAAATAACGTTTTAGTTGTTGACATGGAATTTGATGAACAACGCACAACCAGCGGTATCATCATCACCAGCGACAACGGAAAAAGTCATGGTGTAAAACCACGATGGGGAAGAGTATGGGCCGTGGGCCCTGATCAGCAAGATGTTAAAGTCGGCGAATGGGTTTATGTAGAACATGGTCGCTGGACTCGAGGCATCACTGTTGAAGAAGACGGTGAAGAACTTACCATTCGCATGGTAGAGCCCAAAGCTATTCTTTTACAGGCAGAAGAAAAACCAAACGATGTATATTTAGGTGCAGAATGACAAATTCTTTTAAAGACCAAGAAAAATTTATGCGAGCTTGCGACCAAACAGTTGGAGAGCTCAATGAAGCACAGTATAAACTTTACCTCGACCTTATGGAAGAGGAATGGAAAGAGTTGAAAGTAGCACTAGACAGCGGAGATCGTGTAGAACAGTTAGATGCCTTACTTGACTTTATTGTTGTTACCACAGGTGCTATCCATAGTGGCGGGTTCGATGGAGAGGGCGGCTGGAACGAAGTCATGCGTACTAATTTTGCCAAGATTGATCGAGAAACTGGCAAGGTTCGCAAGCGTGAAGACGGCAAGGTCCTTAAACCAGTAGGTTGGGAGCCTCCGAACTTAACTCCATATGTAGACCAAGGTAATGGGTATGTACCTCCGCCTTTAGAAGAAGACGCTTTCTAAACCCAAAGGGTCTTGACAGACCCTTTTTTAACCTCTATAATAAACTATTATGGGCTTTCGCATCACCTGGGACATTCCTTCTATAGTACAGCAAGTACATAAAATGAGGGCAGAAATTTGCTCTCCGTATAATGACGGTTTTAATCAATGGATGGTTAAACAAGATCTTTATCAGCTAAAGCATTTAGTCGACGAGGCGCTCGATGCTTGTCCGCAATTTGCCGGAGAAGAGGAATGGCTTAAAGAACAAGATCAAAAGAAGATGTGGAAAGCTATCAAGGAGTCAAAATGAAAATTGGATTTACTTGTAGCACTTTCGATTTATTTCATGCCGGGCATATTATTATGCTCAAAGAAGCCAAGCAACAATGCGATTATCTAATTGTAGGTCTACAAACAGATCCGACCATTGATCGCAAAGAAAAGAATACACCAGTTCAAAGTATCTTTGAACGATACGTACAACTACAGGCTTGTAAGTATGTTGATGAAATTGTTGTGTATGCTACAGAAAAAGACCTTGTAGACATATTGCTTTCATATCCTATTGATGTTAGAATACTAGGAGACGAATACGAGCACAGAGATTTTACAGGTCGATCAGAATGTGTTTCTAGAGGAATCAAATTCTACTTTAACAAGCGAGAGCATACTTTTTCTTCCACTGAATTGAGACAGCGTGTAGTTGATGCCGAAGCAGAAAAGTTAATGAGGTCAGTAAAATGAAATGCGATATTTGTAAAAAAGATTACAGCGGAGATTGCGACTTTAATCAAGGTCGATGCCCGCATCATCCACCTATGTTAAATATTCAGCCTAAAGACACAAGCAAGGGACATTTTTATGTCAGTATTGTAAAGAGTGCTGTACGCATTGCCGCAGGTAGCGCCCTTATTATGGGAGCATTTGTTGTTTGCGGTGCTTTGATTATCTTAGCAGAAGTATTAGGCATTGTTGAGGAACTAGTATGAAAGACGAATTAATAAGCAAAGCAGGATTTAGTAGCACATACGAAAAAGACAGACTGTATACATTAATTGACCTAACTCTTAAAGAGTGTTTAGATCTAATTGAAAACACTCCACAACATTGTGCGTTTACCACTCATGATTTAAAAACAGTTAATTGTACTATACAAAAAAGCCTAGATCAGATTACTGAAAAATTTAACTTACCACAAAGAAAAAAGGAAATATAATGAAGGAACTATGGGTAGAAAAGTATCGTCCAAAGACTGTAGACGAATACGTCTTCCGTGATAGCCATCAGCGTCAACAAGTAGAGCGCTGGATCAGTGACAAAAGTATCCCGCATCTACTGCTCAGTGGTAATGCTGGTATTGGAAAGACTACATTAGCTAGGGTGCTGTTTAACGAACTAGGCATCAATGATTTAGACATCATGGAGATCAACGCCAGTCGTGAAAACAACGCAGACACAATCCGTGACAAGATCACAAACTTTGTGCGTATGATTCCTTTTGGTGATTTTAAGATTGTTCTACTAGACGAAGCAGACTATCTAACACCAAACGCACAGGCTATTCTGCGCGGTGTTATGGAAGAATATCATACCACAGCACGATTCATTCTAACTTGTAACTATCCCAACAGAATTATTCCTGCCATTCATAGCCGTTGTCAAGGCTTCCATGTGGAGAAAACAGATGTTACAGAGTTCACTGCTCGAGTGGCAACTATTCTTGTTGAAGAAGGTATTGACTTTGAACTAGATACATTAGATACATTTGTAAAAGCAACATATCCAGATCTGCGTAAATGTATCAACAATGTTCAAATGAACAGTATGGATAATAAACTCCACGCACCAGAAACCAGCGAAACTAGCACAGACTATCGCTTTGAAATGGTCGAACTGTTTAAGCAAGGTAAAATTCGAGATGCTCGTAAACTGATTTGTAGTCAAGCTCGCCCGGAAGAGATGGAAGATATCTTCCGCTGGATGTATGATAACGTTGAAGTATTCGGTGACGAGTCCCAACAAGACAAAGCTCTGCTGATTATTAAACAAGGACTAGTTGATCATACTCTAGTTATCGATCCCGAAATTAACTTGGCTGCTACACTTGTGCGTCTAAGTAACATATGAATCGTATTATAAAGGTAGAGCAAGAAAAAGATTCTGCGTTCTACCTAACTTGGATTATTAACAATATATGTACTAATCAATGTTCCTATTGTCCTACAGATTTACATACAGGTAAAAATCATAACTACGACTGGAACAATGCTAGAAAATTTTTTGATATTTTATTTGAAAAATACGGCAAAGTTTTTTGTAGTGTTGCCGGAGGTGAACCTAGCCTTAGTCCCTTTTTACCAGAAATTGTAAAAAAGTTCTATGATCATGGATCTGGTATTACCATAACAACCAATGGTGCTAAAACAATTGATTATTGGAAAAATATATCTCCTTATATAAGTTCGATAAATTTTAGTTGGCATCCACAGTTTGTAGACAACAATTTTTTAGAAAAGGTTTTAGTAGCTAGTAAAAATACTAGAGTGTCTGTTAGAATAATGATGTATAAAGATTATTGGCAAAAGTCAGTCGATGCTTTTAATTTTTATAAGAACATACAAGATATTGACACAATAACCCCTGTGAGGATTTATAACTGGAACGGTTCAATTGATCAAGAAGCACACCAGTATGAAAAATATCAGTTAGAATGGTTTGATCAAAATACTTCAGTATTTTATAATAAAAGTCGTTTAGAAATAACTACGCCAGGGTCTAATGTAAAATTTTATTATAGCGACAACACCAGTGTTCATTGGCCCGATATAACTAAACACATTAATCAAGGATACACTAATTTTAAAAACTACACATGCGAGATAGGTATTAAAAGCCTGTATGTTGACTGGAGAGGAAATATATATAGAGGTAATTGTTTAGAAGGCGGGCAGATTGGAAATATTAATTTGCCAGACGATATTCAATGGCCAAATAACTCTATTATATGCGGCCAAAATTTGTGTAGTTGTGGAACTGATGTTATAATTAACAAAGAGAGATAAGAATGACTCACTTAGTAACAGAAAATTGTATTAAATGTAAACACACAGACTGCGTAGATGTATGTCCCGTAGACTGTTTTCACGAAGGTCCTAACTTTCTAAGCATCGACCCTGACGAATGTATTGACTGCGGTGTTTGTGTTCCAGAATGTCCAGTAGATGCTATTGTGCCAGATAATGATGTTAATGTGGACACAGTATTTTGGACAGAACTTAACGGCAGACTAAGTAAGAAGTGGCCTGTGATTACCAAGCGTAAGGAAGCATTACCAGACGCAGAAGAATGGAAAGACAAGCCAGGCAAACTTGATCTGCTAGAAGAATGAAACAAAAATACATCGATTTATACATGGATTGGGCAAAGCGAACAGCAGAGCTCAGTCATGCCCGTCGATTACACGTTGGCGCTGTGATTGTCAAAGACGATACAGTTATCAGCTACGGTTACAATGGTATGCCCGCAGGTTGGGACAACAACTGCGAAGATAAAGAGTATATGGATCGTGGTGCGGGTGGTTGGCTTGATCCTGAAGAGATTTACGAGCGTTGGCCTCATGTTGAATGGAATGAAGACGGGGAAGAAGAATATAGATATAGGCTAAAAACTAAACCAGAGGTGCTTCATGCTGAATCAAATGCTATTGCGAAATTGGCGAAGTCTAATAACAGTGGTCTTGGCGCTGACCTATTTGTTACTCACATGCCTTGTCTTGACTGTGCCAAGCTCATTTATCAGTCAGGTGTTCGTCGTGTGTATTTTGGCGAAAACTATAGAGATGATGCGGGAATCAAGTTCCTTGAAAAATCAGGAGTAGAGGTAATAAAACATGAATAATAGAATTTTAATTATGGGTCTACCAGGTGCTGGTAAGACCTTTTTAGCTGAAAGGTTAAAAAAGCAATTAGAAGTAGGCGGCAAAACTGTGGGTTGGCTCAATGCTGACGAAGTTAGACGTCACTATAATGATTGGGACTTCAGTAAAGAAGGACGTATTCGTCAAAGTTTGCGTATGCGAGATTTAGCGGATGAGTCAAACACAGACTATGTTATTGTAGACTTTGTAGCACCATTACCAGAAATGCGACACAATTTTAAAGCCGATTGGGTCATTTGGATGGATACTATTGATGCTGGGCGCTATGAAGATACAAACAAAATGTTTGTTCCTCCCGAAGTATACGATTTTAGAATTACAGAAAAGGACGCAGACAAGTGGAGTGAATTTGTAGCAGATCATATTTTAGATGATCGTCGTCGTCCTATTTTTCAGTGGCAAAAAGAAACTGTTCAAATGTTAGGACGCTGGCAACCTTGGCATGCGGGGCATAGAGCATTGTTTGAACGTGCTATTGCTAAAACTGGACAAGTTGTAATTCAAATTAGGGATTGTCAAGGATGGCTCGGTAGCAATCCGTTTGCCATTGAGCAAGTAAAATCTTTTATTAGACGAGATCTTGATCCGCTTTATCAAGGTCAATACGAAATACAAGTCGTGCCAAATATTGTAAACATTACCTATGGTAGAGATGTTGGTTACAAAATCGAACAAGAAGTATTCGATGAAGCAACACACAATATCAGCGCAACTAAAATTAGAAAATCAATGGGGCTAGAATGAGCGACCTTAAGTCTCGTAGCCTTGTAAAAACTATTACATGGCGGTTAACGGGATCCGGCGCTACATTCTTAATAGCTTATTTGATTCTTGGAAGTTTTGCGATTTCTGGTAGTATAGCAATTATTCAATTAGTTTCCAATACAATTCTGTATTACATACACGAACGTATATGGAATATCATTAAATGGGGAAGGGGCAATTAAGCCCCTTCTTTTTTAATCTCCGTAGACTTCAAGTACTTCTTTTACTGCTTCGTGCCTTTCAATGTCCCTTTGGTCAAATTGTACAATATCAAGATGATCTAATCTCTTACCTTGTAGTTTACCTACAAAGTCAATTAAACCATTGTCTTTTAATCTATCTGCTTGATTCAAATCTCCGGTTACAACCATCTTGCTATTTTCTCCTAATCTGGTTAGTAACATTTTCATTTGATTCTGTGTGGCGTTCTGCATCTCGTCAGCTACTATGTAGGCATTCTTGAATGTCCTGCCACGCATGTAAGCAAGTGGGCTAATTTCAATTACTCCGTCATATAACATTCCTTCAATGGATTTTTGATCGTAATATTCGGCTAACACATCGAAGATAGGTCTTGTCCATGGTGCCATTTTTTCATTTAATGTACCTGGTAAAAATCCTAGATCTTCGTCTACTGAAACGGCGGGTCTCGTAACGATGATTTTCTCAACTAGTCCTTCTTGAAGCATTTTAATCCCGTTCTGAACAGCCAGCAGAGTTTTACCTGTACCAGCAGGTCCTAGAGCAAAAACAATATTCTTGCTATCGTCTTGTAGCTTTTGGAGGTAAGTTTCTTGGTGTTTATTGCGGGGCAGCAATGTTACTCTATGCTTCTTTTGAGGCGCATATGTTTGAAAATCGATGACGTTTACGTTAGAAGTAAAGCGTTTTTTCACTCTTTTACTCATTAAGTTCTCCCACTTAGAAAGCAGGACTTGTAGCGACCGCCTTGATAACTACAGAGGTCCTACATTTTTATTTAACCAAATGGTAAAAATTTAATAACATAAGATATGAATTATAGACAGCTAAATAAGTATAGAAGATTCTAGGACTAAAAATGCGAGATATTTTAGACGTTATCAAAAATGTAGAATCCATTTACAGTGCTAATACGAGCCTAAGTACTCTCAAAGACTTTGAGCGTGTGTTAGATGAGATGGATATGTACGTATATAAAAATTGGGAAGATGGCGAATTAGCCGAGGGCCCCTTTATGGAACGCCACTGGGTTAAAGCTAGCTTTATGTGGCCAAAGGAAAAGATGCCAGACCCTATGGCCGCAAAACGATTACTCGACTACGGTTGTAGAGTTCGTTATGAAAAAACTTTTTTACTTGAGCCTAGAAAAGTTGAAAAGCCTGATGATCTGAGACCTGGTACTAAAAAAGGAAAATTAGATCGAAAGCCTATCTGGGTAGTAGAAATTATGATGCCCCGTAAGCTAGTCGCTGATACCTTTGAAGGTTATATGACAAAGATGCGAGAGAACATGGGCATTGGTCGAACAGAAGGTGCTCAAGCAGCTCCAGCAGAATCTGCTGATAATATGCAGGCAGCACCAGCCGCACCGGCAGCAGCACCGGCAGCGGCAGCACCAGCAGGAGGAGCACCAAGTGTACCGCCAGCAGCTTAATGAAGAATTAAAAACAAATGATCTACATCATCTTGTAAGTCATGTTTTTGAAGTTGACAGCTATGCTTCAAAAATGGGCGACGACAAAGATATTGTAGTATTAAGTTTCACTGTAGAAGACATCGCACCAGCACAAGACCTAGTTAATTTTGTAGAAAGAGGCTACGATTTTGTTCTTGATGCGGATACAAGTCCTGGTGAGCTCAAGGACGGCAAGTATAAAGTTTTCATTGAAATTGAAAGAAACAAACACATTGCTGAACAAATTAGAGAAGTACTTGACGGTGTAGGTAAACTAACTGGAATTGAAGAATTTAAATTTAGATATTATAAGAGTTTCAATTCATTGCCCGTAGAAGCACTTAACGAAGTTGTTCCTACAGATAAAAGTAGTTACGAAATCTCAATTAAAGAAAACACTCTAAACAATTTTAGTAACTTTTTTAATAAAAGCTATCTAGAAAGCATCAGCGTAGACAACGAAGACCTTGTGTTTCAAAAGAAATATTCAGAACCTTTAAGAATGCGTATCAAAGGATTTGGCCAACGTCATCAAGTATATGAAGGTCTTCCTGGTCGTATTATGATCGAAAGCAGAGATATCAGCGAAGTTCTTTATCTTACAAAATACGTCGGTAACTACAATGTTACTAAAATCAACAATTGGTTTGTATTTGAAAATGAAGACTATGCTGTAGTATTGGAGAAAAAATAATGTGGCAATTGACCTGGATGCTAAGTCTATTACCTGATTGGTTTTGGACACTGGTACTAATAGCAGGTGTGCTAGCAGTTTTAGCAGCCTGGGTTTTAAAATTTATTCCGTTTGTTTCTACATACCGCTTGCCTATACAGGTAGGCGGTATTTTAGCTTTAGTAGTTGGTGTTTATTTCCAAGGCGTAATTGCCAATGAAGAAAAATGGCAAGCTCGTGTTAAAGAATTAGAAGAAAAAGTTGCCAAGGCTGAAGCACAGAGTAAAGAAACTAATGTCAAAGTAGAAGAAAAGATCGTCTACAGAGACCGCGTAATTAAAGAACGTGCTAAGACACAAATAGAATACATTGACAGAATTGTCAAAGGCGACACTGAAATAATTACCAAAGACATGAGTGAAGCCGAAAGAGCAACCTTTAAGAAGAAACAAGAAGAGTTAGAACATGCTTTAAAAATGTGTCCAGTTCCTCAAATTATTGTTGAAGAAATTAACAAAGCTGCTACTAAGGAGGTAAAGAAATGAAATACCTTGCTTTAATACTAGCAGTAACCTTGGCAGGGTGTACTACAGTTACACCAGTTAAAAGAGAATTCCCACAAGCTACAAAAAGCTTAATGGAATCATGCCCAGATCTACAAAAAATAGAAGGTGATAAGGTAGCGATCACCGAGCTATTAAAAACTGTAGTGAATAATTATAGTCTTTATTACCAATGTGCTAATAAAGTCGATGGTTGGAAAGAGTGGTATGAGGAGCAGAAAAAAATCTACGATTCGGTTAAATAATACGACTAGATTATGAATAGGAGCGACAATGAGTTTTATAATGACACAAGAGCAACTTGCTCAAATTGTACACGGAAATCCTTATATTGAACACTGGCACGAAGCACTAGCCCTTTGCTGTCCAGATTATGATATCAACACTCCAAGAAGAGTAGCAGCCTTTGTAGCACAATGCGCTCATGAAAGTGGCGGATTTAAGTTCTTAAAAGAAAACCTAAATTATAAAGCTGCTAGCCTTATGAAGGTGTGGCCTAGATATTTCCCTACAATGGAAATAGCACAGCAATACGCAAATAAACAAGATAGAATTGCTAATCGTGCCTACGGTGGGCGCATGGGCAATGGGGACGAAGCAAGCGGTGACGGGTGGAAATTCTGCGGACGTGGTCTTATTCAGTTAACTGGACGTAGTAACTATCAAGCATTTGCTGACAGTATTGAAACTGACATTGAAGAAATTCCCGCATACCTAGCAACATTTGAAGGTGCTGTACAATCAGCTTGCTGGTTCTGGGAAACTAATAAACTAAATCAGTGGGCAGACTCCGGTGACATTCTAACATTAACCAAAAGAATTAACGGTGGAACTTTAGGTCTAGAAGATCGTAAGAAACACTACGAACACGCACTACATGTTTTAGGAGCACATTAATGAGCGAAGTTAAACCACTATCACGTTCCGAGCGTGAAGCAAAGATCAAAGACAAAGCTGGTTTTGTCATTGTCTTTTTAGCAGCCATCTTAGCTATCAACACAATGATTGGCGGACAAAATAGCAGTAAGATTCAAAACAATACTATTGCCGCTAACAATCAGTGGGCATGGTATCAAGCTAAAAACGTGCGTCAAGTTTTATACGAAACAGCCGCAGTAGAAAGTAAGATTCCTACAAACAAAGAAAAGTTTGAAGCTGAAGCTTCTCGCATGGAAGCAGACAAAAAAGAAATTATGGAAAAGGCTAAAAAGCTAGAAGCTGAACGCGATGTTGCTCGTCAAAAGTCGCCATGGTTCACATGGGGTGGCAGCATCCTACAGATTGCTATTGTATTGTTAACTGCCAGTATCTTAGCTGTAAGCATGCCTATGTTCTGGATTAGTTTAGCAGTAGGTGCCGCGGGCACAACATTTGTTAGCCAAGCACTGTGGATGTGGCTACCGATAGTATTGTAAGGAGCGATAGATGAGCGAAAAAGATTACAACAAGATGAGTGCTAGTGAAAAGAAAAAAGAAGACTGGATGAACAGTAAATGGCGTCCTATGATGGGATGGTCATATATGCTGACCTGTATTGCTGACTTTGTAATATTTCCAGTTTTATGGTCAGTGTTACAAAGCATTAGCAAAGGTCAAGTAAACATTCAATGGCAACCCATTACACTTCAAGGTGCTGGACTTTATCACATTGCTATGGGTGCTGTGCTTGGTATTGCTGCCTATGGTCGAACACAAGAAAAACTAGGAGGAGCAAACAATGGAGGAATCAGTTTACCATCGAATGTCGGTACAACATATACACCGCCTCCGCCAGTGGGACAGCCAACCCAGCCCAACTTTGGTGCTCCAGTATCAACAACCGTTATGTCAACATACGGATCGCCAACACCAATGGCAGGCGGATTTGGCGGCGGAAGCTCATTTGGTTCAAGTCAGCCGGGATTCGGAGCAGTTCCGCCACAAGGTGTAACAGTAGGATGGGGCGGCAAAAAAGCGCCGCCGGCACAATTTGATCCAGAAATTTAAGGAGAATCATATGAAATTAATTCTAGCATTAATAACAAGTCTAGCATTGGTCAGTGGCGCATACGCTGACGAAAAAGCTAAAGAAGGCCCTGGTACAGGCGAAATGAAAACAGTATGCCATCCAAAGAAAGATAAGGCAGGCAAAGAAATCAAAGACAAAAATGGCAAAGTAGTCGAGGAATGTAAGCAAATTAAGGTTCGTAAAAAACTAGAAGGAACTGAAATTCCACCAGCCAAAAAATAAAGCATTTAGCTGGACTACAAGGCATAGCATAGCTATGCCTTTTTTCATTTGTGAGTTTGACTTTAACTATTAATTGCTATATAATTTAGACATGGATTATTACCAAACACTGGGAGTTGAAAAAACAGCTACTCAGGATGAAATTAAAAAGGCCTACAGAAAGTTAGCCACTAAACATCATCCAGATAAAGGCGGAGACACTGCCCAGTTCCAAAATATCAGCAGAGCCTATGACGTACTAGGTGATCCTCAAAAGCGGTCACAGTATGATGCTGAACAAAGCGGAATGGGACAAGGTTTTGATCCGTTTGCTCACGCTGCCAATATGGGACAAGGATGGCAAGACGTCAGTGCTATGTTTGGGCACGGTAGTCCTTTTGAACAATTCTTTAGAGGTGCTACACGGCAGCGTCACCGAAACAAAGATCTAAACATTAGGTGTACAGTTACTTTTAAACAAAGTTACACCGGTTGCGATTTAGAAGCAACTTTTAATCTTCCTTCGGGAAAAAAACAAAACATCATTATTAAAGTTCCGCCTGGAATTCAAAGCGGACAGGTTATTCGATACGGCGGCATGGGAGATGACAGTCAAAGCAACATGCCAAGAGGAGATTTAAATGTAACTGTAATGGTCGAAGCAGATCCTCGTTATGGTAGACGAGACAATGATCTAATTACTTCTGTAAAGATTAACATACTAGAAGCTATGACTGGATGTACAAAAATAGTCGAAGTACCAGATGGTACTAAAATTAGATTTAATTTAAAAGAAGGTGTAACACCAGGCACTGAATTTGTCAGCAAAGGATATGGATTTCAGGGACTCAACAGTAGAAAAGGCGATTTAATTATTGTTGTAGATGTGTCTATTCCCGCAGTAACTGATCCATTATTAAAAAACGAACTAGAAACTTTATATGCTAAAATTAGTAACCCATCCTAATGAAATTCTCGACGAGAGAATGCCAGATTTTGATTTCGAAAATCCCATAATTAATCCAAGGGATTTAGAAGAAGAAATGGTTAAATTAATGTATGCCGAAAATGGCATTGGTTTAGCTGCTCCTCAATGCGGAGTCAGAGCCAGAGTGTTTACCATATATACAAGAAACCTTACTGGTGTAACAGAACCATTTGCTGTATTCAATCCAAAGATCCTTGCTACCAGCGAAGAAGAAATCCAAGACCAAGAAGGTTGTTTAAGTTTTCCAAATTTGCTGTTACCAGTAAAACGTCCAGAACATGTTGTGGCCGAATTTCTTGACAGAGATAAAAATACCTGTATAATAAGGTTTGACGGCATAGATGCCCGATGCTTCCTACATGAATATGATCATTTGGAAGGCACTTGTTTTACCTCAAAGGTAAGTAAATTAAAGCTAGATCTAGCAATTAAAAGACAAAGGAAACGCAATGGTAGAACCAAGTAATGAGCTTCAATTGGTATTTGAAAAAGCAATTAATGTTGCCAAGAAGCTAAAGCATGAATATCTCACAATCGAGCATCTGTTATTTTCTATGCTCTGTGAAGATAGCTTCTACAATTGTATTCAAGGGTTTGGTGCTGACCCCGAATATATTAAAAAGAACTTAGAACACTATCTTAAAACCAAATGCGAAGAAATTACCACAACTGCCGACGATGTAAAACCACGTAAGACGCAGGCTGTTGAGCGTGTGTTGAATCGAGCATTTACACAAGTTCTTTTCAACGGACGTCAGCGCATTGAGCCCACTGATGTGTTTCTTGCTATGATGAGCGAAAAGCGTTCATGGGCCAACTACTATATTAATCAAGCAGAAATTGACAAAGACAAATTTGCTGATTATCTAAACAGTGAAGTTACTGAAGAACACGAAGAAGAAGATCAACGTGACAACAGTGGTGATCGTGCTATCAAGGCATTTACTACTAACCTCAACGACTCTGTTAAAAAGGGCAAAGTTGACCCTGTCATTGGTCGTGTTGACGAACTTGAAAATATTGCTCTAGCATTAGGTCGACGTAGCAAGAGCAACGTTATCCTTGTGGGCGATCCAGGTGTTGGTAAAACAGCCATTGCCGAAGGTCTAGCACACAACATTGTCAACGGTGCGGTACCAGAATTCTTAAAAGAGTACACTGTCTACAACTTAGATGTCAGTGCTATGCTTGCTGGTAGTAAATATCGAGGAGACTTTGAAGAAAGATTTAAACTTGTTCTCAAAGGTCTCAGCAAGAAAGGCAAGACAGTGTTGTTCATCGACGAAGCACACATGATCAGCGGCGCGGGTTCAGCTAATAACAGTGCCAACGATCTTGCCAACATGATGAAGCCTGCTCTAAGCAAAGGCAGTATCAAAGTCATTGCTTCTACTACTTGGGAAGAATATCGCAAGCACTTTGAAAAGGATCGTGCGCTAATGCGTCGTTTCCAACGCATCACAGTTGATGAGCCTACTAAAGAAATGGCAGTACAGATCCTTAAGGGTGTTAGAAAGTACTACGAACAATATCATAATGTTAAGATCAAGGACGAAGCGATTGAAGCTTCTGTTAAACTCAGTATCAAATATCAAAGTGATAAAAAGTTACCAGACAAGGCCATTGACCTAATTGACTTAGCTTGTTCAAGGTTTAATCTTAAGTTGGCTGACGAACGCACAGTTACTGAAGAGAGCATTCAATATGAAATTGCCAAAGTAATTAATATGCCAGTTGAGCAAATTGCTGAACAAGAAAGTAATAACCTTGCTCAACTAGAGGGTCAACTCAAAGCAGAAGTATATGGCCAAGATACTGCTATTACAGAGATCGTTGACAAGATTCTTGTTAGCCGTGCTGGTCTTAAGCCTGAAAATCGTCCAGTTGGTGCGTTTGTGTTTATGGGACCAACAGGTACTGGTAAGACTGAAACTGCTAAAGCATTGTCTAAGCACCTTGGTGTTAAACTTGTACGCTTTGATATGAGCGAATATCAAGAAAAACATTCTGTGAGTAAATTAATCGGTAGTCCTCCAGGCTACGTAGGGTTTGAAGAAAATGCTGGATTGTTGATTACTAAGATTCAAGAAAGTCCTAACTGTGTGCTGTTGCTAGACGAAATTGAAAAGTCACACCCTGATGTTTCAACTATCTTGTTACAGATGATGGACAATGGTTTTGTTACAGGATCAAACGGAAAACAAGCAGATTGCCGTAATTTGATTCTTATCATTACCACTAACGCAGGCGCACAAGATGCTGAAAAGAATGCTATTGGTTTTGGACAGCAAGAAAAGAAATACAGCGACGAAGCACTGAAAAAATTCTTCGCTCCTGAGTTCCGTAACCGTCTTGATGCTGTAGTTACATTTGGCAAGTTAACTAAGGAAACTATGATTAAGATCGTTGGTAAGTTTATCATGGAACTTAGAGATCAAATCAAAGAAAAGGGCGTTAAAGTCAAGTGTACAGATGAAGCCATTGATTGGTTAATTGAAAAAGGTTTTGATGCTAAGATGGGCGCTCGTCCTCTACAACGTGTAATTGACAAAGAAATTAAACGACCGCTGGCTCGATTGATGCTGTTTGGTGACCTTAAGGGCGGCGGGACTTTGACAATTTCAGTAAAGGACAATGAACTTGTACTTGGTACTAAGCCTAAATTACAAAAGATTCTAAATGAAATTACCCAAGTCGATTCAAATTAAAGATACAGTTAGTCTGTTTTCAAACAAGTATCAATATAAGGTTGTTGTAGTTTGTCCTACTGCTAATTGGTTTAGAAACGCCGACCTTGATCTTGTAGCCACAAGGTTAGATCTTCTTAAAGACGGAGAAAAACCTATTTGGCTCAAGATCAAAGGACAAGAAGACATCGATTTTAGCCATGCTTTACGCAAAGCTATCTTAAGTTTCAAAGACTATAACATTAGAGTAGAGCATCCTTATGTAAATTTTTACACTAATGACCCTAAAGCAGTTGAAACATTGACTGCTATTGATCCTAAGAGAATCAACTATATTTCTATACCAAGTAAAAACAACCCTAGTTTACAAAGCGGTACAGTTATTTGTAAAAAAATTGACTTTGGATTTAAAGTATTTTTAGGCAAAACAACACAGAATTATAGTAACTTTGTACAGTGGACTAAAAACAACGACAAGGTCAAGCTAACTAAACGTGCAGAGCGTGATCTAAGCAGAGATAGAAGCTACGGCGGAAGTTATATCTATGTAAAAGACGATAAATCCATGACAATGGTGCGTATGTTTATAGGAACTAGCATTAGCAAAGTAGAGTCCGTAATTAAAGCTTAATAGAAGTCCCTTATTTCGATAAATATAAAGAAATAAGGGATTTCTTATGACTGCGAAAACTTTGCTTGAATACATCGAACAAATCGAAGAAACCTTCGAATCCGATATCCATCCAGGTGATGGGTTTGAGATTGAAGTTAACGAAGACACTGTAATTGAAACATCTGTGCTAGAAAGCTGGGACGACAGTATTCTTATTGCGTTAGACGAAACAGCCATTAAGATGCTGAAGGAATCTAACATTGAACTAATTACAGAAGCCGAGTATCAAGGACGTTCAGTATCTTTAGGCAAGCCTATGAAGGGCGATGTTAAAAAGTCTAAGGTATATGTGCGTAAACCTAACGGTAAAGTTGTCAAAGTAAACTTTGGCGATAAGAAAATGAAGATTAAGAAAAATATCCCAACTCGCCGTAAGAGTTTCCGTGCTCGTCACAATTGTGACAATCCAGGTCCACGTTGGAAAGCACGTTATTGGTCATGTAGGGCATGGTAAAATGTTAATACAAGAAATGATAGATTACAAACTTGAGAATCCTAGCAAGAAAGAACTAGGCTACGATCTCTGCGACGACATGATGTGTCATATGAACAATGACCCTATGTTTTATCGCAAAGAATATTTTCCCGTTATTCATAGATTTAAAAAGTATGTTAAAGCCGGAAAAGAAGTACATCCTAGAGCATTTGAAAGTTTAGTTAAAAAGGCTTTTGAATCTTACAAGAATAGATATCAAGTTGAAGGTTTAGAAGAAGCTCTAGATAAAGAGATGATAGAAAAAATTTGCAATGAAATACACCGTTCAGAAAAACAAAATATCAAAGACGGTCATTACGACGGGAAGTAAAAATGTTACTAAGAGAACTATTTGAGGGACCAAATGCCGATGCCGCATTTTGCTTTGGCAGATTTAATCCGGCTCATCAAGGACACATCGAAGTGTGGAAGGCAGTCCAAGGTGCTGGCCACAAATGGTTTGTAGGTACAAATCCTAGTACACAAGGCCCTAATGATCCTTTAAGATTTGAAGAAAAAAGTGCTTGGATGCAGGCAATATATCCTCCTATTAAAGGACATATCATGCCTGAACAAAGTGTAGTTACACTGGCCAGTCGTCTTTATAGTATGCTAGGCGAAGGTAAAACTATTGCTTATGTTACTGACAGCAACGACTGGGCATGGGCCGGTAAAGTTTTAAATGACTATAACGGCAAAGAAGGCGCACACGGATATTATAAGTTTGCTAAAATCATGCACGTTGAAAGTCCACGTGTAAGCAGTGCTACAGCATTAAGAACTGCTGCTAGAGCAGGAGACGAGGCAGCATTTTATGCCGCATCAGGAACTGATCCTAAATTAAAAATAGGCGGCAAAACTTATTATGAGACTGTTGCTGCCGCAGTGTACGCTAATCCAGAAAAAATTAAGAAAGCTAAGAAAGAAAAATCTATTGCCGAGCTTTCTAACAACAAATTGGGTCAATATAAAAAAGCAGCTGGCGCAGATGCCAGTCGAGCAGACAAGGAAGGCGACTTTAAACGTGGCGACAAAAGATTTAGTGGTATTGTAAAAGCCACAAAGAAACAATTTGACAACGATGCTAAAGGTAAGAAATAATGGAAGACTTGATTAAGGCAGCAAGAATTGCGTTTGCCAGCGAATATAGTTTTGTTATTAAAGCACAGAACTTCCACTGGAACGTAGAAGGTATGTTCTTTGAACCTTTACATAACCTATTTGGCAAGATCTACGAAGAAGTGTATGGTAGCATTGACACGTTTGCTGAACAGATTAGGGCAATGGGCGCCTACGCACCGGCTAGTTTTCAAAATTTTAGTATGCTCAGCCAAGTAGAAGATGAGAACGAAATTTTAGACAGCAAACAAATGGTCATGGAGCTGTTATCTGACAACGAAAAAATGATTAAAATGCTTCAAGTACTATTTGAAATGAGTGAAGCAAATAAACAATTTGGATTTAGTGATTTTGTAGCTAGTCGTTTAGACGCACATAAAAAACACGGATGGATGTTAAGAGCGACATTAAAATAATATGGATGAACTAAGTCAGTTAAAACGCCTAGCAGGTGTAAATGAATTTAAAGGCTATATGAAATATGAGCCAGTAAATCCACTAGGCGGCAGTAATATTAGTTTAACTGGCAACGAAAAGGCTCAGTTAATGCGAGAGCATAATATTAAACCTGGAACTCCAGAATGGTTTAAGTTGTGGTTTAGTTTACCTTATATGACTGGTGAGAAGCCTGTATGAAAATAAGAGAAATAATAGAAAACTTTGCCGACGGACGTAACCCTCAAGACAAAGGCGACAGCAAAAGACATGGAGTTCCAACTAAAGCTAGTATAAGTACTTTACGTAAAGTTGCTAAACAAGGCGGACGTAAAGGACAACTAGCACACTGGATGGCTAATATGAAATCAGGTAGGGCTAAAAAGAAATGAAAATATTTGAAATTATCACAGAATCAAAAAAACAACCAGAAGCTCCTAAGCCTAGAAATTTTGTTGCTAAAAATGCCAAGATGGGCGGTGCTGGTCAGCACAAGGATAAGAAAAAAGCCCAGAAACAAGGCGACTTCAAACATAAGAAAAAAGACTTTGCTACAGAAGAAAAGCAAAAAGGTGTAGATGGCAAGGCCTGCTGGGACGGCTATAAGCGTATGGGCACCAAGAAGAAGGGTGGCAAGACTGTAGATAACTGTGTTAAAGTTGGTGAAAGTGCCACAGCTGGAGCAACTAGTACAGCTAACATCGGAACTGTGGTTAATCCGCACATTAGTCCCGGTAAAGCACGTGGTAAAAAGAGTTATTTAGGTGACCCATGGGGCGGGAAAAGCGGTACAAAAGCACCCCCACAGCCAAAAGTAGTACAGCCAAAGAATTCAGACGGAACAGCTAAAGGCGCACACGAAATCAAAGGTGCTAGTTTATTTGGCGGCCCAACTATTAAAAGACGCTAAATATTAAAAAGATCGGAGATTTACAATGGACATGAATATGCGACCAGATACACAAGAAGCAGCGATGGCTCGCGCTGACTTGTATAAAATGGCAAACTATAGCTTTAAACTTTTTAAGATGATCAGAGACGGTGATCAGCTTGAAGGTTGGGTACAGGCTAAAATTACTAAAGCTGCCGACTACGTCGCCAGTGTTTATCATTACTTGGAGTACGAAATGAAATTCAGTGAATACGGCGCGGCTATTGAGAACAGTGACATGTACTCAGAAAGTGTAAAAAAAGAATTCAAAGCTAAACTAATGGAAGCTAAGAAGAAATTAGAAAAGCTTAAAAATGTCGACGAAGGTTGGGACGACATGATGAAATCTGTCAAAGACAAAGAAAAAGGCACTGGTAAATTTGACAAGAAAGAAATTAAACCAGGTGTAACACAATACACACGCAAGTCAAGCACATTTACAGACGGCGGTGATGACAGTGACGTAAAAAAAGCAAAGAAAGCAAAGAAAGCTGATGAATCCGTAAACAAGAGTGATATTCCTGCTTACAAGCGTAAGGCCAAGGGCGGAGATTGGAAAGTATCTACTAAAGATTTAGAAGATGAAAAAACAAAGAGCCCAACTAGTTCTGCTGGTCTAGCTCGTAGGAAAAAAGAACTTGGCATGAGTGAAGCTGCCAAAGCTAAGAAAGACTACGACGGTGACGGTAAAGTAGAAGCTCCTAAAGACGAAGTTTGGGGTTCACGTGCTAAAGCTGCTGCCAAAGCGGGAAAGCCGTTCAAAGAGGCTGCTAAGCCAGACTTCTTAGACATGGACAAAGATGGCAACAAGAAAGAGCCAATGAAGAAAGCTGTTAAGGACAAGGCTGTTAAAGAAGCTGCTAAATGTAACCACACAGCAGAAGGCAAGAGCTGTCCAGTTCATGGCATGAAAGAATGTGGCGGTATGTATGAAGCTAGTCATCAAGCTAAGACCACAATGAAGCATGTTAAGAATCCTACAGCTGGCGAGAAAAAAGCTGCCAAAGATATCAAACCAGGTATTAAGGGATACAGCGATCGCGTAGCAATGCTAAAAAGTGCTGAAAAAGATGGACGTTTAAAAGAAGGTTCTAAGAATCTTAAACAACAAGCTGCCATTGCTATTGCTAAAAAGAAAGCAAAATAATCATGGACATGAAGAAATTTCTACAGGCCGTCGACGGTGCTTCGTCAAAGAAGCCTGTAGAAGGCTCTAGTGACATGAAACGTTTTCTGCAGGTTATGGAGGGCAAAGGCCCTCTTAATCGTTTAACCACTGCTGAAGCCATAGCAGTACAAACATATACAGCACCAGAACCAAGAAAAACAATTACTAGTCCTGTGCTCAACGTTGAAGCTGGTGCTAAACCAGGAATGATTGGCAAGTATTTTAAAGCAGTAGAAGAAGAAATTGCCGAATCAGAAGTTAGAAGCAAAGATCGTGCTCGTCAATTAGCTGAAATTGTAGCCAATAAAATAAACGAAGGTGTTCCACGTTTAAGCAAACACATTGATCAAAGCAAGATTCCACCAGATGCTGTAAGTCGTAGAGCTAAAAACTTTGCTCAAAAAAGATTAAAATACTCAGAAGAAACAGAGGGTGTTGATTCTGTAACTTTAGATATTCCCTTGTTAATACGTTTAATGGAATTTGCTAGAGAAGACGCAGCCGATGACATGGTATTACATAAAATTGCCGAAAGACTAATTGGTATGGGTGAAGAAGGGCAAAGCCTTTCTATGAGTGATTACGATAATATCGTTGGAGATTATAACCAGGACACACCTTAGGACCGTTACTCAGTTATCTGAGCCTAAGGCGTCCGGCGGCTGCTGCCGGTAAGATCGGATTCGCTACCCTGTATCTTACAAAGTGAGCATAAATATACAATAAGAATTTGAGGACAAAAAGATGGATTTAAAAGCACTATTGACAAGGTTGGAAGTTCTTGACAAGAAACAGAACCTAATGGAGTCTGAAGATCGCAAGCCAGCTAAAGAAAAAGAACGTGATGTAACTTTGCCTAGTGGTGCTAAAGTTAAAAGTCGCACAGTTCAAGGTTGGCAAAGTCAGAAAGCGGACAAAGATGCTGACAAAGAAAGCAAGAAAAAAGACGAAGGCGTTATCTTTAGAAGTGGTATTGCTAATGAACTACTAAGAGAGTTTGGTCTAGAAGAAGCTGCTCCTATTGCTAACCCATACACAGGAGCAGACGCTGAAAAGTTTGCGGCACTAGATCCAAAAGATCAAGCATGGTTAACTAAAGGCGGTGGTAAGCCTGACATTAATGATCCTTATATTTTAGCTCGTGCTCCTAATAAAGGCAAGCCGGCTCCTAAACCAGCAGCGGCAGCTCCGGCAGCAGCTCCAGCAGCGGCAGGTGCGGCAGCAGGAGGAGCAGCACTGGCAGCGGGCGCACCGGCAGCGGCAGGGTCAACTACAGCAGGTTTTGACGATGGTAGTAAAATAACTACTACACCAGGAGGTGCTGCAGCCACCGACAGCGAAGGCAATCCTTATATCCCAGGTAGCAATCCTAACCTTCCTAAAAATCAAACTAAAACACAAGACATGGGAGACGGAAGCAAACTTACTACCGGCCCAGGCGGTGTTGCAGCAACTAACGATGACGGTACACCGTATGTACCAGGATCAAATCCTAACCTTCCACAAAATCAAAAACCGGCAGCGGCACCAGCAGCGGCACCAGCAGCGGCGCCGGCAGCATCCGCAACTGCTAAACCTCCAGCAGATGGAGCAGGCGGCGACGCAGCCGTAGAAGCAACTCGTAAGAGAATGAAAGAATTGCTAGACAAATTAGAAAAGACAGGTGGAGTATCAGGCGCACCAGCAGCACCAGCGCCCGCGGCGGCAAAACCAGCAGCCAAACCCCCAGTTGGCGGCAAACCGGCAGCAGGTGGAGCAACTATGCCAGGCGTTGACGTCATGGGCAATCCTACTGGAATGCCGATGAAATCCGAAAGTGTTGATGATTACATTTTAGCGTTGATTAGATCAAAATGAATCAAGACATCTACAAGAGCCTTGCTAAAATAAAAGAGATAGAATCTAAGCAGAATCTATCCGAAACTGTTGCGGCTGCTCCGGCAGCGCAGGCAGCGGGCAAAGGCATTGGCAGATTTATACCAGGTGTCGGAGCAGCCTTGGGCGCATACGATGCTTATAATAGAGCAAAGCAAGGAGATTGGGCAGGTGCTGGACTATCAGCATTAGGTGGAGCTGCCTCATTAGTACCAGGTGTTGGTACAGCCGCTAGCTTAGGTATTGCTGGTGCTCAAGCATTGAGAGATAAACAACGAACCGGAAGTTATTTACCAGGTGACGATGAAATTGCTGCCGGAGTTGCTAAAGATAAGGCAGCTCAACCCGCACAGGCAGCTGCTCCTGCTCAAGCTGCAGCACCAGCTGGGTCAAACCCCAAAGTATTAGCGTTACAAAAACAATTAATTGCCCAAGGTGCTAAAATTAAAGCCGATGGTATCATGGGACCACAAACACAGGCTGCGATGAAACAATTTCCAAACGTTGCTGTAGCCGAATCAAAAAAGGAAACTAAAATGACTGAATCAGAAAAAATCGCAGCCTTGCGTAGCAAATTAGCTCAACTAGAATCAAGAGTAGATGAAGGTCCTATGGATTTTATTAAAGGTGCTTATAATTTAGGTAAAAGTGGTCTAGGAAAAGCATATGACGCTGGCAAAGCCGCAATAAGTGGTTTCAAGACTGGTGCTGCAAATCCTAGTTTAACAAGCAGAATTGCTCCAAAGAATCCTAATAGTATTGTCGATAAAACAGGCGTAGCGGCAGCAAAAGTAGGTGGCGCAATGGCACGTAATCCTGGCAAGACTGCAGCAGGCGCTGCTGCTCTTGGTGCGGCAGGTGCTGCTGGTACTATGGCTGCTATGAACAAACAACCAGCGGCTGCTCCTAAGCCACCAGTAGGCGGTAAGCCTGCGGCTGCTAAACCAGCGGCAGCGGCTGCTCCAGCTCAGACAGCAAATGCTGGCCCAGATCAAAAGGATGTTGACGAACTAAACAAACTAGCTGCCGATTTAGAAAACAGTCAAGATCCAGCAGACGTTGAACTATTACAACGTTATGCCGGTATTATTAATGCCATTAATAATCGTGCCCCTGACGATAAGCGTACACAAGGTGAAATTGCCGCGGCCGCCAGCATGAAAGACACACAATAACTTTAATACAGTCAAATAAAAAGCGCCCTAGGGCGCTTTTTTAATGAAAGTGTTCTTGGAAACAGTGCATTATCTCATGTCCAACATCTGATTCAGTTGGTCTTTTCTTAGTGATAATCTTACACGTATTACCCTTCCAAACCGCACAAGCATCCATTTGATACGGAAGCTTGTGACCATACTTTGCGTATTCTGCGGCACAGGCTTTGTTGACGTCAGAAACAACTTCCCAAGTGATGGTCATAGTTTTACGTAGATTTTTTGTTGCGTCATAACTTTGGGCATGAGCAACAGAAAGTCCAATACAGGCTAAAACGGCTATAAACTTTTTCATTATCATTGACTCTGTGTAGCTAAGTATGTTAATATTATACAATCATTTTTAAGGAGTGTCAATGAGCACAAGAATGTATGGGCCCGAAGAAAAAGCCAAATTGGAAAGATTAATTAACGAAGGTAGTACCGTTTTGAGAGAAATTGAAGATCTCAAAGAAGGGCTCAAAGAAACAGTTAAAGCCGTAGCAGAAGAATTGGAAATCAAACCAAGCATTATCAATAAAGCTATTACCATTGCCCATAAGGACAATTGGAAAGATCACGAAAATGATTGGAATGAAATCGAAATGATTTTGGGTGTCACTAATAAGTTGCCCAAAGACTAATGGATCAAATCACAAACACAATTACCAGTATATACAATTGGGCTAAAGGCGACTTTAAAGAGTGGCCTTTGCGATTTGTATTGGAAATCACCGCATGGATTTTAAGTATCGGTTGTAGTGTAACTATGGCCCTTACTGTACCAACTCCACCGTTTTTAATTTTATATCCATTATTCATTGCCCAATGTGCTATCTTTTGTTGGGCGGCCTGGACTCGTCGAAGTACAGGTATGGTTGCTAACTATCTGCTTTTGGTAACAATTGATAGCGTGGCCTTAGTAAGGCTGATAAGTATATAAGAGTAAGGTTTAATCAGCCATAAATGATTACAGAGGTATTTGCGAGCCAAAAATCGCATAGGAGAAAACAACTTGTACGTAGACGCATTCTTTCAAAGAGATGCCGACATCATCAAGGTAGTAGAACGTAACAAAGATGGGGAACGAGTTTTTAAAGAGTTTCCTGTACGTTATACATTTTACTATCCAGATGCCAGGGGTAAATTTCAAAGTATCTATGGTGACCCCTTAAGTCGCATTGTATGTAAAAACACCAAAGACTTTCGCAAAGAACTTGCGATTCACAACAACAAACAGCTCTACGAAGCAGATATTAATCCAATATTTGTATGCTTGAGCGAAAACTATCTAAACCAAGACGCACCTAAACTCAATGTAGCCTTTTGGGATATTGAGGTGGACTTTGATCCAGAACGTGGCTACGCATCTCCAGAGGATGCGTTCATGCCTATTACTGCTATCGCTGTTCACCTACAATGGATAGACACACTGATTTGTTTGGCAATTCCACCAAAGGGAATGACTGTCAAACAAGCAGAGGAACTTGTCAAAGATTTTCCCAACACACACATCTTTGACAACGAAGCAGACATGCTAGACACCTTCTTGAATCTAATTCAAGATGCTGATGTTCTTAGCGGATGGAACAGCGAAGGCTTTGATATGCCTTATACTGTTAACCGTATTACTAAAGTATTGAGCAAAGACGACACACGCAGACTATGCCTGTGGGATCAATATCCTAAGAAGCGTGAGTATGAAAAGTTTGGAAAAACTGCTACAACCTATGACCTTGTTGGTCGTGTTCACTTAGACTCCTTGGAACTTTACAGAAAGTACACTTATGAAGAACGCCACACCTATCGACTGGATGCCATCGGCGAAATGGAAATTGGAGAAAGCAAAACAGTCTACGAAGGTACACTGGATCAGCTCTACAACAATGACTTCAAGAAGTTTGTCGAATACAACAGACAAGACTGTGCGCTACTCAACAAACTTGACCAAAAGCTCAAGTTCTTGGATCTAAGCAACAAACTAGCACACGAGTGTACAGTACTGCTACAAACAACTATGGGTGCGGTTGCTGTTACTGAGCAGGCCATTATTAACGAATGCCATCGTAGAGGGTTTCAAGTACCTAATCGTCCCAAGCGTGACGAAGATGCCAATAATCAAGCGGCAGGTGCTTATGTTGCCTATCCTAAAGAAGGCATTCAAGACTGGGTTGGCTCGCTGGATATTAACTCACTGTATCCTTCAGCCATTCGTGCGCTTAACATGGGTCCAGAAACTATTGTGGGACAACTTAGACCCGTGGCCACTGAAGCAGCCATCGAAGAAGCAATAGCAAAAGGAAAATCATTTGCGGCCAGTTGGGAAGGTAAATTCGGAACAGACGAATATGAAGCTGTAATGAACAAAGAGATTGGTACAGAGATTATCATAGACTGGGAAGGCGGAGAAAGCGATGTGCTAAGTGCCGCTGAAGTGTATCGTTTGATCTTTGAAAGCAATCAACCTTTTATGATCAGTGCTAACGGCACTATCTTTACCTACGAAAAAGAAGGTATCATTCCTGGACTGTTAAAGCGTTGGTATGCTGAACGTAAAGAGATGCAGGCCAAACTCAAAGAATCAATTGCGGCAGGTAATAAAATTGAAGAAGAATATTGGGATAAACGTCAGTTGGTTAAGAAGATTAACCTCAACAGCCTCTATGGCGCTATTCTTAATCCTGGTTGCCGCTTTTTTGATAAGCGTATTGGTCAGAGCACTACTCTAACAGGTCGACAAATTGCCAAACATATGGCATCAAAGGTAAATGAGATCATTACTGGAGAATATAATCACGTAGGTAAAGCAATTATCTATGGTGATACAGACTCATGTTACTTTAGTGCCTACAAAACATTAAAGAAAGATATTGACAGCGGTGCTATCCCCTGGACAAAAGAAACTGTTATTCAGCTCTATGACCAGATTGGCAGCGAGGTTAATGCTACATTCCCTCAATTCATGTTAGATGCTTTTCATTGTCCAAAGACACGAGGAGAAGTTATCAAAGCAGGAAGAGAGATTGTAGGCTCAAAGAGTTTGTTTATCACTAAGAAACGTTATGCTGTTCTTTACTACGACAAAGAAGGCAAGCGTCAAGACGTGGAGGGCAAGCCCGGTAAGATCAAAGCCATGGGGCTGGATCTTAAGCGCAGTGATACTCCAGAATTTATTCAAAACTTCTTAAGTGATGTTTTAGAAAAAGTACTAACTGGTGCCAGCGAAGAAGAAGTTCTAGATATGATTACAGAATTTAGAACTGAATTTAAAGCAAGACCTGGATGGGAAAAAGGTTCGCCGAAACGTGCCAACAACATCACAGAGTATCAACGCAAAGAAGAAAAGCAAGGCAAAGCTAACATGCCTGGACACGTTCGGGCTAGCATTAACTGGAATACTTTGAAGCGTATGTTCGAAGACAAGTATTCTATGGGTATTACTGACGGTGCTAAAGTCATTGTCTGTAAACTCAAAGATAATCCTTTGGGATTTACCAGTGTAGCCTATCCGGTTGACGAACTTCGTTTACCTAAATGGTTTAAAGAACTACCCTTTGATCATGACGAGATGGAGAGTACCATTATTGATAACAAGTTAGAAAACCTTATTGGTGTTCTAAACTGGGATATCAGGTCAACCGAACAGACAAATACCTTTAATAAATTGTTTGACTTTTAACAAAAACCTAAATATAATAGCAGAAAGGAATAATCATGAAAGACATTTTAACCGACATCGTAGCCCATACACACAGCCTAGGCATTTTGCCTCTGATTAAAATCACCGGCGAAGAAGATTCTACTACCATTGAATCTATGGCTGAAGACCGCAGTGTTATCTTAACTGGTAAGACTGTTACCCCTATCGCAGAATTTGAAGGTGTGTTTGGTATGCCTAACCTAGACAAACTAAATCTACACCTTAAAAATCCTGAGTACAAAGAGAACGCAAAGATTCAAGTTATCCAAGCTGATCGAAATGGTAAAACTGTGCCAGTCAGTCTACACTTTGAAAACGCCGCTGGTGACTTCGTCAATGATTATCGTTTTATGAACGCAGAGATCATTAACGAAAAACTCAAGACTGTTAAGTTCAAAGGCGCTACTTGGGACATTGACTTTGAGCCAGGTGTTACCAGTATTCAACGTTTGAAGCTCCAGGCTCAAGCACACAGTGAAGAAACTGTATTCCAAGTAAAGACTGAAAACGGTAACTTGGTCTTCTTCTTTGGAGATGCTAGTACACACGCTGGATCATTTACTTTCCACGCAGATGTTAAGACCAAACTCAAGCAAACTTGGGCATGGCCTGTTGTACAAGTAATGAGCATCCTCAATCTTGACGGTGACAAGACTATGAAGATTGCTGACGCTGGTGCTATGATGATCACTGTCAACAGTGGTCTAGCAGAGTACAACTACATTCTTCCAGCACAGAGTAAGTAATGGAAACTAAAAAAAGAACTATCACAAGAATGGTAACTTACAGGATCACTGCCTGGTTGTTTACTATTCTTTGGACGTATATGTTTACCGGTGATGTAGGCAGTGCCACAGGCTTTGCTACAGCATTACACATTCTTTTAAGTATCGACTACTACATACACGAAAGAATTTGGTTAAAAATAAAGTGGGGTCGAATTGAATCGTGATCTAACATTAAAACAAAAAGACTATGCTATATTTTTACCAGCTACTAGTGGTTTCTATGCTACTTTTATTGGAAAACAAAGATATGGCAATTATGTAGACCCGGCTCGAATTCCAGCCAGTTTTACACATGGGGTAGAAAGTCTTAACTACCTAGAACCAGATAAAGGTTTATTTTACTACAACTGGTGCTTGTATTCAGCTGGACATGCTAACCTAGATCTTAATAAGGCAGACGAAAGCGAGGACATGTTTCGTAATCGCAATCGTGCCACTAGTTGGGTTCTAGGTGATTCAGGCGGATTCCAGATTGGTAAAGGTGTTTGGGAAGCCGACTGGAAGGATCCTAACTGTCCTAAGGCACAAAAGAAGCGTAGTCAAGTTTTAACGTGGATGGACACGTTAATGGACTATGGTATGATTCTTGATATTCCTGCTTGGGTTGCTCGTTCACCTGCTGGTCAAAAAGCCACAGGTATTACTACCTACGCAGAAGCAGTTCAAGGAACTTATATCAACAACGATTATTTTATTAAAAATCGTAATGGTAACTGTAAATTCTTAAACGTTTTACAGGGAGAAAATCACGCAGATGCCGAAGACTGGTATCAGCGAATGAAGAAATATTGCGACCCTAAGCAGTACCCCAATGAGCATTTTAACGGATGGTCAATGGGTGGACAGAATATGTGCGACATACATCTTGTATTAAAAAGACTGGTCGCATTAAGGTTTGATGGACTACTAGAAAAAGGCAAACAAGATTGGATGCACTTTCTAGGAACATCAAAATTAGAGTGGGCTACTTTGCTCACAGACATTCAACGTGCTGTAAGGAAATATCATAATGAAAACTTTACCATATCTTTTGACTGCGCCTCACCGTTTTTGGCAACAGCAAACGGACAAATCTACATCCAAACAGAAACCGCAGACAGAACAAAATGGGTCTACCGCATGGTGCCGTCTGCTGATGACAAAAAATACGCCACAGACCCAAGACTGTTCAAAGACGCAGTAATTCAAGATCAGATCTTTGAAAACTTCCAATCAAGTCCAGTGATTGATCAAGTTGGTATCAAAGACATTTGTATCTACAAGCCAGGTGACTTAAACAAGATTGGCAAGGAAGGTCGCACCAGTTGGGATAGCTTTAGCTATGCTATTCAAATGGGGCATAATGTTTGGAGTCATATCAACGCTGTTCAAGAAGCTAATCGACAATACGATTTGGGCAAAATACCCGATATGTTGGTTGACGAACGATTTGATAGAGTATATTATAAGGATATTGTAGAAGCTATCTTTTCAACCAGTGATAGAGGAACTGCTGAAGCTATTATTGAAGAATATGATCGCTATTGGATGAGCATTATTGGTACTAGGGGTGCTACTGGCAAGAAGACCAAAAATTCTCATACAAAGGCAGATGAGTTAGGTTTACCTCCTAGCCCAGATTTCTCTGATATCAAAGTTGTTAAAAAAGAAGAAACTAAACCTGTTTTAGATTCAAGTTTATTTGACGTATGACACTGCCAGACGAACGCTATCGTTCAGTAATGTGGGCTAAGAGATTTTTAGAATCTCTTGCCTATGATACTAAAAATTACCCTCGTGTTCCAAAAAAGGTACGAGGAGAAGCTCATAGTATCTTGAGACATTTTCCCAGCGAATGGGACATGGAACAAGTTGCTGACGCAAGCCCTCATGTGTTTCAAGAGCGCATGGAACCTGTAACTCGACTATTTAAAAAGTACGAAGAAAGTAAAAACAATGAAAATTGATTGGTCTATTATTCCTAAGTATACACTGAAGGTATCTAATCTTAAGTCTCCTTATGAAATTTGTCGAATTATGGGTAAAGCAAAAATTGACAAGTATGTATATGAGATTATGTGGAAAGGCATTGTTATCAAATACGGAATGAGTGCTGATAACAGTAGAGCATACGGTGAGCGCCTTTACAGACAAATTGGACATAGTAAAAGTTGGGGAACTAACAGATTAGTTTGTTCTAGCGGGTCTGATTGGAGAATTATCGAAGAGGATTTCGAAACAGAATACGGTTTTCCTTTAGACAAGGATAATTTAAAAATTACGATATGGGACGCAACTAATTACCCATTCGAAACAATTAATCCGTGGGATGAAGTCTATTTCATGGAGCAAGAGTTGATTAGAAAATATAAAGAAGTTGTCGGTACAAAGCCTATTGGAAATATCAACGACGACAAAAACATCATTTATAAAGCACGTATTAAACAATCAACTTGGGATGCGAACTTCGAATGAAAAGAGATTACAATAGTGGAGTAAGCGATAACGTAGTGTTCTTTGTTGGCAACGAAGTAGAACACACTCCCGCATACGGAAAGAAAACCTTGTTTGTAACTGGTGTTCAACCCATTGAGCATATTTGCCTAAACTTACAAGGATGCGAACATATTTTCTTTGGTGCTAATCACAGCTATAATCCCCAGACTTACGAAGAACATAAAGCATGGGAAGATATGATTATGTTCTTTTTAACTAAAGACTATCTCTGTTCATTGGACATTCCAATCAATCAAGTAGAAGAATTTAACGAAGGTGGTCTCTGCGAACACGACAATTTTATTCCACAGATTCGGGTGCCTATCCCGTATATTAAATTATGGAATTATAATACAATGCTTAAAATCGACGACAAGGATTTTAAGGCAACTAATCCCGGTGTATGGTCCCACAGTCTACATACACTAATGGATCGTAGTAAGTTTACAGACTGGTCACAATATAAAAACGACGAGGTTCTAAAATGAACACAAAAGAGTTTATCGTTAAAGAAGATCGAGCATTTCGTCTTAGAATAAAACAATGGAAATGTGAGTCTCCTAAAGATCTCAATGCTCTCGAATTTATTCAAGAGTGTATTGACAAAGATGGTGAAGTAGATTTTTCATCTACATATCAATTCTTTATGACAGATAAAGAAATCGCCAAACTTTGCGAAGGATTGCTCAAGTGAATATTAAGCAAGACATTCGCCCCAATAAGATGATTTGGGTTACCTTCCGCAAAGAAGGCATCCATAAGTATCCTGCCGCATTAACAGATCCAGCACTGGCTACAGGTGATGAGTATGACGTGAGTTTCCTTGGACATCCGCATCGTCATATCTTTCACTTCCGTGTTTGGATCAGTGTTACGCACAATGACAGAGATATTGAGTTTATTCAGTTCAAGCGTTGGCTCGAAAAGCTTTACAATGAAAGTACGCTTGTGTTAGACTATAAGAGTTGCGAGATGATGTCAGACGAATTGTATGAGGTCATCAAAGTAAAGTACCCAGGTCGTGAGATCTGGATTGAGGTCTCCGAAGACGGAGAAAATGGTTCATTCATCAAATACTAAAAGGTAATATAAAATGGCAAAGCAATACAGTGGTTCTTATTTCGAATCTCGTCCCGACATCGTTAAGATTTTTGACGACTTAGAAAAGTTTCACGATTTCTGTCGTTTTGAAATGGTAGAGTTTAATCCTGCCAATCTCTATAATAGAGAAAGTCAAATCTGGAATAACTACTTCCACTCGACTCGTCCGCGCAAGCCTCGAGGAGAATGGCAGCAGAGAGGCGAATATAACCGTAGCGGAAATAACAGAAAGTTTCAACGTCAATGATCTATATTGTTGATTTAGAAGCAGTTGAAACTAGGTACACGGGCCAATGGAAGGCCCATGTACCGAATCTTTTACGAAAGGCAGGACACAATGTTCAAGTTATTAGTGGCCCTGAAGATATCCCTAGTGCTACCACTCCAGGCGCTTTTCTTAACTTTGGTGGCACTAATATCTATAAGTCTAGTCAAGTTGAACAAATGGGTAGGCTTTTTACATCCGGATCAATTAAGCCTGGCGATCATTTCTTGTTTACTGATGCTTGGCACCCGGGTATTATAAATTTAAAATACATGAGTGAATTACTTGGCATTCCTGTCAAGATTCACGCATTGTGGCATGCTGGATCATACGATCCTCAAGACTTCTTAGGACGTCTTATTGGTGATTCTCCTTGGGTTAGACACGCTGAAAAATCATTCTTTCATGCCATAGATCATAACTATTTTGCCACAGACTTTCATATTGAAATGTTTAGTCATAATCTATTAAGCATAGATTTTGAAACAGCAAAAATATCTTATATAGACAAAGGAAAGATTGTACGCACAGGCTGGCCTATGGAGTATATGGAAGATATACTAACTCCATATAAAGGTATGCCTAAGCGTGATCTAATCTTGTTCCCGCATCGTATCGCACCAGAAAAACAAGTTGAAATTTTTAGAGATCTTGCTATACACTTACCGCAATACGAATTCATAGTGTGTCAAGATCAACAACTAACAAAACATGAATATCATGCGTTGTTAGGACAAGCTAAGTTAATCTTTTCAGCTAATCTACAAGAAACTCTAGGTATCAGTTGTTATGAGGGTGCTGTTGTTAATGCTATCCCTATGGTACCTGATCGACTTAGCTATAAAGAAATGTATTTTGATATGTTTAAGTATCAAAGTAAGTGGACAGAAAGCTGGGATGCTTACAATGTTTACAGACCAGATTTATGTAGAGCCATTATGACTCATATGGATTATTATGAAACGAAAGTCCCGTACATCGAAAAACAAGCAATTCTCCTACGAGAACACTATTTCTCAGGCAGCGGAATCATTGAGCAACTCAATTGATGACCAAATATTAAAAGAGTTAATGATAAGTGCCGGAGCAACAGGTTCGGAAACTATTATTATCAGTTCACCAGATGCTACCTACGATTTTAGTTCAGGGAATATGTCATTGACAGGTGGTACTCCTGTCACGTATACTATTAACACTGCCGACACTATTACCTTAGGTGATATCAGTGGATCGACTTTTTCAACATTCACTTGGGAAGAACCTAAAGAATGGGTAGACTCTTTTCCTAGTTGGGATCGAGTTAAAGAGATGTGTACTAGATACCCGGGGCTAGAAATAGCACTGAGAAATTTTGAAACTATCTACAACCTAGTAAAGGATGACTATGATAATCCAACTCCTAAAAAGTAAATTTGTTAAATGGATGGAGAAACATGACCGTAAAAGAATTATTATGGACCGTGTGGACAATGAACCGTATCTCGAACGGTACTATGTCTTTCTCAAAGACAGAAAGCTTTTTCCATTTAATGTGTTTTTACACAAGTTTCTTAAATCAGATCCCGATGATGTGCATGATCACCCATGGCCTTATGCTACTCTAATTTTAAAAGGTGGCTACTATGAATGGATTCCACAATTTAACAGCAAAGGTGAAAAAACTGGCGAGATTGCAAAGTGGAGAGCTCCTGGTCATTTTAGGGTTTGTAGTGCTACTAGTTATCACAGGATTGAATTAGATCCTGATGTAGAGTGCTGGACCTTGTTTATGCCAGGTCCTCAAAAGAGGGAGTGGGGCTTCCTCGTAAAAAATAAATGGATTCCACATGGCGAATACTTGGATTACCGGAAAAACAACATACAGCAACCTCAACTATAATATTGGTGCCACTGGATCAACTGGACAAATATTAACTACTTCTGGATCAAACGGAACTAGTTGGGTTACGGCTAGTGCTAGTATCAATCCTCCAACTCTCAAAGTAGCAGACGGGGTTATGACAGTATCTGGCGATCCAGCAAGTTTAGAAGTCAAAGGCAAAGTAGTTATAAACGGACGAGATTTAGAAGAACGGTTAAAAACTATAGAAAAAGTCTTGATGATTCCTGAAAGAGATGTTACACTAGAAAATAGTTATCCATTGCTTAAACAGAAATACGACGACTACATTAACTCACTTTCAAAATACAGAATGTGGGAAAGCATCAAAGGCAAAGAAAATGAATGAAAAGAAATTTGAAGATCTAACTCCGGAAGATTTTAAAGAAGTTAAAATTGAGTTTGCTCCGGGTTGTTTTGATAACTTTGAGGGCACACAAGAAGAACTTGATGAGCTGATTGCTGATATTAAAAACATGATTTCTTCAGGAGCAATTCACGAGAACAGCAGACGACTCACTGAAGAAGATTTCGATGACTTGCCTGAAGAAGTTCAAGAACAAATAGCAAGAACCTTTCTCGATGAAGGAGATATTCCTAAAAGGAATCTAAATTGAAATTTGCCTTAGGTGTTATTGTAGCTAGTCTTGTATGGGTAGGAATACTGTATATGGTTCCTATGCCCGAAGAACGTGTAAAAATCTACGACTGCGGCATGGCTGAATGGCATCCCGACATTCCCAAAGAAATTAAAGAAGCATGCCGTAATCGACAGAAAGAATCTAGACAAGGGTTAACAATATGATTAATCTAAGATTTAGTCTTGAAAATCCTTGGTGGAATAGATTTGATAGCATCTACTGTACACACGGCAAGACACCTTTCAAGCACAAGTTTTGGGAAGTACAGGTTATGAAGAGCGACGACATTGTTGCCTTTGACTTGCGTATTACTACAAGGACAGATCACGCTGGTGTTGATCTGTGGTTGGGATTGCTAGGCTATGCGGTGAATCTACAAATCTACGATAACAGGCATTGGAATGCCGAAAAGAAAGATTGGGAAAATGAATCAATTTGATTTGTTCGAACAAATAAAAATCGGGGTAGTAGGTCTCGGAGTAGTAGGTGAAGCAGTTGCTAGAGCATACGGCGGCTCAACGCCTGTAGAAGTAGTTCGGGTAGATGTAGATCCCAATAAGGCAAATGGAACTTGGCAAGATCTTATGACTTGTCAAGCAGTTTTTCTATGTGTTCCAAGTCCTAGTAAAGCAAACGGCGAGTGTGATACTGGTATCCTAAACACTGCGCTATACATGCTGAAAGATTATAAAAATCTTATTATCAGCAAAGTAACAGCACCGCCAGATTTCTACGAAAAAGTACAACAAGTTTATCCAAATCTTGTACACGTTCCAGAATTTTTAACTGCGTCTAATGCTTTCAATGATTTAATTCGTGAAGAATACGCTATCATCGGTGGTAGTGTTGTTGCTTATCAAAGAGAAGCAGAAAGAATTTTAAAAGTCATTCAACCATTAAAGGCTTCTGCCTATGTTAGCATTGGAGAGGCCGCACTAGCCAAATATATTACTAATTCATTTCTTGCCACTAAGGTAACATTTATGAACGAAATGTACGACCTAGCAGAAAGCTATGGTTACGACTGGCGCAAGATAGGAATCCTTTTAGAAAAAGATTCTCGATTAGGCAATAGTCATTTTCGTGTGCCAGGGCCAGATGGATTATTTGGATTTGGAGGAGCATGTTTTCCCAAAGATACAGAAGCTATGATAAAATTTGCCGCCAAGAAGAATGTAAATCTAAATATCCTCAAGACCGCAGTAAAGAAAAATGATCTTTTAAGGTTGCGAAAACCTAAATAAGAATGTATTATTATACAAAAATGTCATCCTCGACATTAACTCGGAGAACTAAAATTGACAAATAAAGAAACAGCATTAGATGCCATGGCAGGAGATGGCGGATACGAAGAAGCCTACTTAGGTGATCATCTTCGTTTTAAAATGAAACGTGAAGGCAAACGTTTTTGGGCAGGCGATAACATCAGTGAATATGTTAGCGAACAAGACAAAGAACGCCTAATTGACGAAGCAACTGAAGCATTTGAATTAGTGCTTGATCGGTTGCTGATCGATCGCGAAAACGATCCTAACAGCAAAGGCACAGCACGACGACTGGCCAAAATGTACTTTAATGAAATAATGGCAGGTAGATATGACCCATCCCCAGACGCTACAGCGTTCCCAAATGATTCGCAGGACCGTTACGAAGGTATGTTGGTTGTTCGTAGTGAGCTTCGCAGTATGTGTAGCCATCATCATCAACCCGTTAGTGGCGTTGCTTATATTGGCATTATTGCCGCTGAGAAACTTATCGGACTTTCAAAGTACACAAGGATCGCCCAATGGTGTGCCCGACGTGGTACTCTCCAGGAGGAACTTTGTAATGACATTGCTAGGGAAATCGAAAAAGCAACCGGCGCAAAAGACCTAGGTGTCTATATTCAAGCAGTACATGGATGCTGTGAGAATCGTGGCATTATGGCACATAGCTCTTTGACGCAGACTACAGTATTACGTGGAGCCTTTAAAGAAGATGGCAACACTAAGAAAGAGTTTTTCGATAACATCAAACTTCAACAAGAATTTGCTCCGAGGTAATTATGGCACGTAAAAAACAAATTGCAGAATTAAAAGCTAAAGATGAACCTACAGTAGTTGTTGGTTCTCATTTAACAGTCATTACACATCCTGATGGTCATACAGAACTTATCTGGGATGATGAAGCATTGATGAGAGATGTTCGAGCTGCCATTGCCAGTGTAGAAAACTTGTCAGTAGTTGAAACTGCTAAACCTAAAAAGACAAGGAAAAAGCAATGAAATGGTTTGATCGTTGGTTTTACAACCAAGCTAAGAAAGCCTGGAGCAATAAATCCAGATACGAAGAAGAAGATTATAAAGAAGCAAGGTCTATTAAAATGAATACACTAGTTGGAGCACAAGCAATAGAAAAAGGTGCGCCGGAGGGCGAAAGCACTATTAGGTTCGAACTTAGTTCAGCTGTAGGTGGTAAAATTCTTACTGTACGCAGATACGACGATCGCAAGGACAGACACGATCAACAAACTTACGTTATTCCTACAGGCGAAGACCTAGGTGAACGTGTGGCAAAAATTATTAACTTGGAACAATACCGAGGATGAAAGCAGAAACTCCAGCACAAGGTGTACTCAAAGTCAACGACTGGGGTGCTAGTAAAATGTATAAAGTGGCCTGCGACTGCGGCGACGATAGTTGTACACATACTATTGATGTAGAAGCAGAAGATCACGGTGTCACTGTGATTATCTACACCGAACAAAAGACTAACTTTTGGAGTAAGACACGCTGGCATCATATTTGGCAACTACTTACCAAAGGCTACGCACGTTTTGAAACAGCTATTGTGTTGCGAGAACAGGTTGCTCTTAACTATGCTAGTGTGTTACAATCAGCAGTCAAAGACGTAGAAGAATTTAGGAAACAACATGGAAAAAATCAAAGTAAGTGAAATATTTTATTCAGCACAAGGAGAAGGACGCTTTGTAGGCGTGCCTTCTGTTTTCTTACGTACATTTGGCTGTAACTTTAAGTGCGCTGGATTTGGCATGCCTAAAGGAGAACTCAGTAATGAGGTTGCTCCTATTGCTAAGAATGTACATCTTTATAAGACATTTGAAGAATTGCCGTTAGTTAATACAGGTTGCGATAGTTATGCTAGCTGGCATCCTGAATTTAAACATCTAAGCCCCTACTATACCACAGACGAATTAGTTGAAAAACTGCTGGCTCTTACTCCCAACGGTAAATGGCAACAGAGTAACGGCAATGATGTTCATTTAATTATCACAGGCGGAGAGCCTCTATTAGGTTGGCAACAACTCTATCCAACCTTACTAAGTCACGATCGCATGAGTGACCTCAATAGCATTACATTTGAAACTAACGGAACTCAACCGTTACACGAAGAATTTAAGAATTTCTTAGATGAATGGTATTTTGCCCGTAGAGAGATTACTTTTAGCGTTAGTGCTAAACTTAGTGCCAGTGGAGAGCGCTGGGAAGATGCTGTTAAGCCTGAAGTTGTAGCAGGCTACCAACAATATGGCTTTGTTTACTTTAAATTTGTTGTAGACAAGCTAGAACATTTTGAAGAAGTTGACAGAGCTGTACAAGCATATAGAAATGCCGGAGTTGAAGGGCCAGTTTATGTTATGCCAGTAGGAGGCGTTGTCAGTGTTTATGACAACAACCGTATTCATATTGCCGACGAAGCTCTTAAACGTGGTTATTACTACAGCCCAAGGCTACACGTAGACCTATGGGGAAATGGATGGGGTAAATGAAAAACTTTGTAAAAAAACTTTTTGGCATTGATAAACTAGAACAAGAAAGAGCCGAAGCACTGGCAAGAACTGCTGAAGCCAAAGTTCGAGAAGAAGAAGCCAAACAAGCAGAAGAGGCTGCTCGAAAAGCCGAAGAAGAAGCTAAACTATCTCCAAAAGAGCGTGCCACAAGAAAAAAAGAACCGTGGGTTGCTGTTTTGGACACACATGTCAACAAAGATAATATACGAAACGGCTTCTTTGAGCTTGACTGGAACGAGTATTTTATTATACAATTGAAACAAGCTGGCTATGGCGCCGATGGTGACCCCGACGAAGAGATCGTAGATCGCTGGTTCAGAGACATTGTCTACAATATGTTTGCCGAATCTGGCATTGATACTAACAGAGGCGCTGGCTATATTAATGTTGTTCCAATTGCCAAAGGCAAATCAGAGGTTTCATGACTTATATTCTTGTTGACACTGCTAACACATTCTTCCGTGCCCGACACGTTGTTCGTGGAGATGCTGATCTAAAGCTCGGTATGGCTCTACATATTACCTTTAACTCAATTAAGAAGGCATGGCAAGACTTTGGTGGCAGTCATGTTGTATTCTGCCTCGAAGGTCGTTCGTGGCGCAAAGACTACTACAAGCCGTATAAGGCCAATCGTGCCGAAACTCGTGCGGCAATGACTGTAAAAGAGCAGGAAGAAGATAAACTGTTCTGGGAAACGTTTGATGTTTTCAAAGATTTTATTATTAACAAGACCAATGCTACAGTACTTCAAAATTCAGTGCTGGAGGCAGATGATCTTATTGCTGGCTGGATCGCTAATCATCCCAATGATGATCATGTAATTATTTCAACAGACAGCGACTTTCATCAATTGATTGCTCCTAACGTCAAGCAATATAATGGCGTGCTCGAAACACTTACTACACACGAAGGTATTTTTGATAAAAAAGGTAAGATCGTCATTGACAATAAAACAAAAGAACCCAAAGATGTTCCTAATCCAGAATGGATTCTTTTTGAAAAATGTATGCGTGGCGATTCTAGCGACAATGTATTCAGTGCCTTTCCTAAAGTTCGTAAAAACAAATTGCTAGAAGCATTTGAAGATCGTAACAATAAAGGATTCGCTTGGAACAATATGATGCTACAGCGTTGGGTTGATCATGAAGGTTCCGAACATCGTGTACTCGACGACTATGAGCGCAATCGCAGACTTATTGATCTCAAGCACCAACCTGATCATATCAAGGCAGTAATTAAAGAAACTATCGATACCAATGCTGTAGCTAAAACTGTAGATCAAGTTGGTATTAGACTGTTAAAGTTTTGTCAACTATATGACATGAAGCGTATGATGGATAGTATTCAGCAATACGCGGAACCCCTACAATCAAAATATCAGGAGAAGACATGACAGATTTTCATGCCAAACCAATTGTTGACGGAAAGTTTTGGATTGTAGAACAAAACGGCGAAAAAATTGGAACACTACAAAAGAAAGAAAACAATAAATTTATGTTAAGTGGCAAAGACGGTGCTAGTTTCTTTGGCAAGAAAGAAGAATTACTCAAAGCATTTGGTAAAGACTTCTTTGGTACAAAGATTAAAACTACCATTAGTACACAAGAAGTAAGAGAAGTTCACGGGTATCCTACTAGTTGTCATCCATACAATCCTATGTATAACGTTCAAAAACGTTTGCCCTTGTTTACCAAGAGTCCAGATAGCAAAAGTTTATATTGTGCTGGCTACTACATTATTCGATTTGACAAAGGATGGGTTAAAAGCTTTTGTCCTAAGCTAATTACCATTGAACGATACGAAAATCGTGGTCCGTTTAAAACTGAAATTGAAATGAAACAGGTTCTATCAAATGCAAAAGCCGATTAATACAGTACCGTTACAACAATTTATACAGCAAGTCAAAGCCGCCGAACTTGCCCAACAGAAAGAAATCAAGCTAGACATGAAAACTGCTAAACTGTTGGCCTTGGCTATCGGCGAGGTAACAGCTAAACTCATCGAAGACATGGATGAATTAATGAGCCGTTTACAACAAAGCGCCAACGGTGACATTACTATTCGCATGGATGGTGGCGGGTTCGACGACAAATAAATGCTAAATATATGCGTATATAAAGGATACGCATATATGAGTCGACCTAAACCAAAAGTCTTATTAGAAAACACTAACAAAAAGACTTATAAAACTGAACAGATTCTAGAAAGCGAAGCTATATGGGCTGTGTTCTACAAGAACCAGCCCTTTAACCTTAAGAGCTTCAATAGCTTAACTAGTTATCCCGGACCCAAGTACAAAAAGGTAAGTTTTAGCAATCCAGGACATGCCCTTAATCTAGCTAAAAAGCTAAATCGCATGTTTAATTGTGATGACTTCCAAGTTGTAAAACTTACTTCCGGTCAAATAATTAAATGATTTCTAGAGAAATTTACACAAAGATCTTTTTAAGAGAAGCTGGCCGCAGTATGGACGAGGCCAATGTAAAACTACATCTACACAAATGGTGGCAAAGCAAGCGCACCAAAGAAGGCGGCGGTTTACGTCTGAGCTTAGAAGGCTATGAATTTTTAGTAACCGAATTAGATTTAAAAGAGTACGAAGTACCCTTTAACGAAAAAATTGAACTTAGCCCGCAAACCATCATCTTTTTTGATCAATTTTTGGACTGTCCTTATTTTCTCACTAACCAAAGTTTAACCGTTTTTAACGAAAAAAAGGCTTTTGAGCTATATATGTTTTCGGACGATATCCGAAAATATGGGCTAATCAAAGCCATAAATAACCAAAAAAATCTTGCCCAAAACGAATAAATTCTTCAAAAAGTTGTTGACACTTGCCGCTTACGATCGTATAATAGATACATAGACAGTTAGTTCTTAACACTTTTTTCAACCCAACTAGGAGTTTTTATGAGCGAGATTAGTTCACGTACCGTTGGCCCGAAGGCAGCTAAAAAGTCCCTTCGTCGTGCTTTCAAAGCCAACCGCCCACTGTTCCTGTGGGGCCCTCCAGGTATTGGCAAGTCCGATATTGTCAAGCAAATGGGCGAAGAGCTCAATGCTCACGTGATCGACATTCGTCTTAGCCTTTGGGAACCCACTGACATTAAAGGTATCCCTTATTTTGATAGCAATGCCAATCGTATGAATTGGGCTCCGCCTATCGAATTGCCCGATGCCGAAATGGCTGCTAAACATGACAAGATCATTCTGTTCATGGACGAAATGAACTCTGCGGCTCCTAGCGTTCAGGCTGCGGCCTATCAGCTAGTTTTGAACCGTCGTGTTGGTACTTATCGTTTGCCCGACAACGTTCTGATCGTTGCCGCAGGTAACCGTGAAACTGACAAGGGTGTTACTTATCGTATGCCTGCTCCGCTGGCAAACCGCTTTGTTCACCTTGAGATGAAAGTTGACTGGGAAGACTACTTTACTTGGGCTACCGAGAATCGTATCCACAAAGATGTGGTTGGTTTCCTGACTTTCTCTAAGAAGGATCTCTACGACTTCGATCCTAAGAGTGCTTCACGTGCCTTTGCTACTCCTCGTTCTTGGACTTTTGTTTCCGAACTCCTGTTCGATGACGACGAAGACGAAGGCACCCTGACTGATCTGATTTCAGGTGCTGTTGGCGAAGGTCTTGCTGTTAAGTTTATGGCTCATCGTAAGATTGCTTCTAAACTGCCCGATCCTACTGACATCCTTAAAGGCAAGGTCAAGAAGATGGATACCAAAGAGATCAGTGCCATGTACTCTTTGACTGTTAGCCTGTGCTACGAGCTCAAAGACTCTGCTGATAAGAATGCCAAAGATTGGAACGATCAAGTCAACTGCTTCTTCGAATTTATGATGAATAACTTTGAAACTGAGCTGGTTGTTATGGGTACCAAGCTGGCACTTACCCAATATCAGCTGCCTTTGGATCCGGACGAGATCAAGTGCTTCGACGACTTCCATGCCAAATACGGTCGCTTTATTGCGGCTGCTACTGAAAAGCGATAATTTGGTTATAGAGCCAATTGACAGGGTCTTCGGACCCTGTTATAATATATACTGTATAAACAGGAGCAAACTATGAACCATTTGGACCCAGTTATTGATAAGATCGTTGTAGCTCGCGTTGGACTGCTACTCCGTCATCCTTTCTTTGGCAATATGGCTACTCGTCTTAAGATTGAAGAAGCCAGCGACTGGTGTATGACTGCCGCTACTGACGGACGCCATCTATACTTTAATCGCCAGTTCTTTGAGAAGATGAGCACTAAAGAAGTTGAGTTCGTGGTTGCTCACGAAATCCTTCATAATGTTTTTGAGCACATGCTTCGTAACGAAGGTCGTGATCGCCAAATTTGGAATGCCGCGGCTGACTACAGTGTGAACGGCCAATTGGTTCGAGACCGTATCGGCGAGCCTCCCAAAGGCATTAAGATCTTCCATGATCCTAAACACTACGGCAAGAGCACTGAACAGATCTATGACGAAATCTATGAAGACATGGATGAGCAAAGTCTTGCCGCATTAGGTCAACTGCTCGATGATCACATTGATTGGGAAAAAGACGGACAAGATGGTCGCCCACAATATAGCAAAGAAGAGCTAAAGAAGATTCGCGACGAGATCAAAGAAGCAATGATGCAGGCTGCTCAAGCCGCGGGTGCTGGCAATACGCCTGCTGAGATTCAACGAATGATCCGTGAACTCACTGAGCCTAAGATGAACTGGCGAGAAATTCTGCGCCAGCAAATCCAAAGCACTATCAAGAACGACTACACCTTTATGCGTCCTAACCGTAAGGCATGGCACATGAATGCTATTCTTCCTGGTACCAACTTTGACGAGACTATTGATATCTGTATCGCCATTGACATGTCTGGCTCAATCGGAGACGATCAAGCCAAAGACTTTATTTCAGAAATCAAGGGCATTATGGACGAGTACAAAGAGTACAAGATTAAACTGTGGTGCTTTGATACCAAAGTCTACAACGAAGAAGACTTCGATGGCTACGGTAAAGATATTATGGAATATGAAGTCATGGGCGGCGGTGGCACCGAGTTTATGGCAAATTGGGATTACATGAAAGAACATGACATTACACCCAAGAAGTTTATCATGTTCACCGACGGCTATCCTTTTGGTAGCTGGGGTGATGAAAACTACTGCGATACATTCTTTGTGATCCACGGTAACAATACTATTGTTCCTCCGTTTGGCGCTCATGCCTACTACGAATTTAAGAACTGATGGCACTTAAAAACGGTAAAGTAAATCCATTAAATGCTCTGGGCCTGAGGAAGGTTAACTTCCCGGCCCATCATTTTCACTATACGGTATTTACGAAATATACTCCAACGATTGCTTCTAACATAGATCGTTGGATTTATCAAAATTTAAACGGCCGATACTACATTGGTCAGTCTATCGACATAGTTGATAACACTATCGTCTACGTTACTCAGATCGGCTTTGAACAAGAAAAAGAAGTTAGCTTTTTCAAACTTGCCTGTCCACTTTTAAGCTGACTGATAAATTATAAGCATATATAACTAACAAGGAGATCTTATGACTGAAGAAGTTAAAACACCGGAAGCTGAACAAGCCCCTCAAGATCAAGCTTCCCTAACACTAAACGATTTGGCTGCTCTAAAGAGCATCATTGATGTTGCTAGTTCACGCGGCGCCTTTAAGCCTGCTGAAATGGTCACTGTAGGACAAGCTTACACTAAGCTCGTTACATTCTTAGAACAAGCCAGCAAACAAGGAGGCAAACAATAATGAGTGATACTGCGGACACACAACAACCTACACAAGAACAGGCTGCTCCTGTTGATTTAAATTTAAACGATTTACTTGCGATTCGTAATTTAATCGATGTAGTTACACAAAGAGGTGCTTTCAAAGCCAACGAATTATCAGCTGCCGGAACACTCTATGACAAACTAACGGCATTCTTGAATGCTGCTCAGGCTCAATCTCAGGCACCGCAACAACAGCAAGAACCAACCGCTTAAGGAGAGCCAAATGGCAGATTTAAAACACGTAGGTCGTATCAAGGCAACCGGTAGAAAATGCCTTGTAGCTTTTAGGACATTACCAGGCGACGCATACAGTTGCTTAGTTGTTCCTACAGAAAATATTGAAGATGAAAAGCATGATGCTCTTATTCAGTTAGTTGAATCAGCATCAGGTCAAAGCGTAAATGAATTTGCCGAGGCCTTGTCTCGTGCCAAGTTCCCAGATGGTAGTACTATGCTACCGAACTTACACGCAACTCGACGTCTAATTAAGATGCCAACTGATCAAATTGAAATGACTCCAAACTTTCAAGTTGCTATCAGTTTAGCAGAACTTAATCAAATCATCGCTGAACAAAGAGGCGTAGCAGTTGATGACTTGGCAATTAGAGAAGATCTTAGCAGAAGAGAAAAAGAAGTTGAGGTCGTTGATGTTGCCCAAGTAAACGATATGATGAAGAAGCCCGCTGATGCCAATGAGAATGTAGTTAAAACTACATCCGCTAGTGTTACAGAGGCAGAACAACCTTTACAAGTTCCTACTGGTACTCCCGAAGATGTTGCTAAATTTTATCGTAGCCAAGCAGATAAACTTGCCAAACAAGCTGCCGACTTCCGTAGAAAAGCAGAAGAATTAGTACCAACTAAGAAGAAAAGTGGGTAATGGGAAGTCACTTCCCAAAGATGTAATTGATCGCTGGCCAGAAGTATTTGGCGAGATAACTTGTAGCGTTGTTCCAGTACATTATCTCAGTACGATTAACATTACATTTAAAAACGGTAAAATTTGGGAAATAAAAGTAGATCATAAAGAGAACCATGACTGGGATTCCTTTGAATCCCAAGTCAAAGAAATTATCAACCAATATGAAACTACTATTGATAATGTAGACTTTCAGTTAGACACAGATAGAATTAAAAAAGACATTACCAAATACACTAGAAAATTCCTAAAGAATAAAAAGTTAAAATGAAAATTAAGTTAGTTTCTTATAGTCAGCCCACAGAAGAATTCCGTCAACAGAATGTTGATGACGCACTAGATCTAGTAGCTTACTGTGCTCGTGTAAGCAATCCTGCTAATCAATTCAATACAGAAACCAGTGAAAAACTAATCAAATATTTGATTAAGCATCAACACTGGAGCCCTCTTGAAATGGTCAGTGCTTGTATGGAAATTACGACTACTCGTGACATTGCTCGACAAATCCTACGTCATCGTAGCTTTAGCTTTCAGGAGTTTAGTCAACGCTATGCTGACCCAACAGCAGAGTTAGACGAAGCTTTTGTTCTACGCGAAGCAAGATTTCAAGACACAAAGAATCGTCAGAACAGTGTTGAGTTTGACATGAACGACGAGCAACAGAAGTTACTTGCGTATGAATGGGAACGTGCTCAGCAACGTGTTCTTTTTTCTGTTAAACAAGAATATAAGTGGGCTATTTCTAACGGCATTGCCAAAGAACAAGCCCGTGCTTTACTTCCAGAAGGACTCACTGTTAGTCGTATGTATATGAACGGCACTTTACGTTCGTGGATACACTACATTGATTTACGCAGTGCTAATGGTACACAGAAGGAGCATATGGAAATTGCTCGAGCTTGCGGTCAAGTTATTGCGGAAATCTTTCCGCTATCCCAATCATTGTAATGGCGGACATTTTCTGATTTCCTTGTTATATTAAAATCAAATGTCTTAAACCATTTACTCTGAAGTTCTGTTAAAGGAACATCCAAGGGGAGCTCGTATTTAATGAGCTCCCCTATTTTTATGCTTTCTTGTAACGGATCTAAATGTAACACTTGTTCTAAGAAGAATGTGTTTAAATAATCAAAGTCACGTACTTGTATAAAATCCCAATTGGTAAAATGTGTCATATAGCAGCCTTGCCTTGCTCCCAATATTGACCACATACCATTTTCTATGTCAGCTCCTACCATTGACCAAATACCTAAACGTTGATAGTTTCCGGGCCATACGTCTTTTAATTGCTTAACACGCTGACCTTGTTCAAGGCTCATTTTTACACCTTCACGAAATCCTGCTCTCCATGCTTGAAGTGGACTACCGTTATTATGTATTTCGCTATAAGCTCTGTCTAATGGCAAGTATTCAAGATCCCAACAAAAGTCAATTTGACTTTTTACATTATCGGCGGGTGCGTTTTCATGAGTACGCATCGCTTGGACTACATGCTTTGGCCAACATTTGATGCCTCCGTTGCCATACATAAGACCGTTGATGATATTATAACTAGGCCAACTAATTACACAGTTATCAAAATTATAATTATCTTCAATTTCAATTACTTGATTGAGGAACTTTCCTGTAAGTACATTGTCACCGTCTATGGTAATAAAGCGATCAGTATCTGATAGTTCAGCGGCGGCTTTATGTGCCGCATCGCTGCCTTTGATTCCATGTATGCGTTTAGCCCAAGGAATCTTACTACAGAGATCGGCGTAGTTACGATCAGCATTAGGCTCATCGTAACTAATGTAGATTACATCGTATTCACTTACTGCTATTTTTCTCATTTAAAAATTGCTCGTATAACCAATCAAAGTCATTGATCTTAAATAGATCTTGTGGGTTTTCTGTAGCAAAGTTGCGTCCGGCGAGTGCGCCTTTTATGGCAAATTCACCGTACGGTTTGTCAGCGCCTTGCGTACACCAAACATTTAAACGTTCTTCTGTTTCAGCATCAACTTGACGATCAATGGTCTTACCGGCTAATTTAGCACATTCACGGAAAGCTGACTTCCATGTGCTAAACTCGTCTGTGTTAAATGACGTAACATTACTAATTACCTGTACAGGTTTAAACTTGTTGCTGATGCTAGTTGTCATATCTGGACGAGTAACATCCATGTCTAATGTGAGCTGGCGAGGCAATAGTTTAACGCCACCATAACCGTAGACTAAATTATTAATCGGGTTTTGACTTCTCCACACGTGAACAGTGTCACGTTCCCAAACAGGAATCTCATAGTCAAAGTTAAAGTCGTCGACTATAACAGCATCACCGTCAACTACCCAGAAGTTATCTGTAGTAGCTTGTTCTGCTGCTTTGATGTGAGCTTGGTGAATTCCTTTGACGCCATGTACTCTTTTAACTAACGGATATTTAGATTTGACTCGTTCAAAGTTTTCATCAGCATTTATTTCATTATAACTGATAAAGACAATATCATAAGGTTTCATCTTGCTAGCAACAGTGTCCCATTCCTTACGTTCAACTAGATATCTATAATTAATTTCTTTTTCACTAACTGGAACATGTTTACTCATTAAACAAATTCCGTTGAAGTTTTCTTCTCCTCTAAACAGATGTTTAAAGCTGTGATTTGTTCTACGCTCATAGGTGTTATGGTGACTAAAGTAAAGACTAAAATCAAATGTGTCAAGAGGTTCAACTTCACTAGGAATCATCCAGAACAATTCTGTCTTTGATTTATCCATAGCTTCCAAATATTGCTTATAGGTATTAACTTCAAAGATATCGTACTTCTTAGGATAACTGATTACATAGTCAATTTCTTTCTTCTCACTAAAGAATCGATACTTGAATTCTTTTTCAGTAACTGTAGCTCTCTTACTAAACAGACAAACACCGTCAAAATGTGTGTCATTCTTAAATACATGAGTTATGTGCTGATTGTACCTAGGAACATAATATTCAAAGTCAAAGTCTTCAACTACTTCAACATCAGGCCATATTGCCCAGAACATGCTTGTTGAACTTTGTTCTTTGGCATCAAGATATTCCTGGTATGTTGAAATATGAAATACATCAAACTTTACCGGAGTACTGGCTAGTATCTCGGTATCTTTTCTTTCAATGATAAACTTGTTGTCAATTTCTTTTTGCGATATTTCTTTGTACTTACTTACAAGAAATATTCCGTCATAATAGTTACCATTTAAAAAAGCATGATTTTCATTTCTTTCGTAGCTGTTATGATGACTAAAATATAAATCAAATTTAAAAGTATCTAAGACATTTACATCCGAAGGTATCATATAGAACATACCCGTGGTAGATTTTTCTTTTGCTTTTAAATAATCATCGTAGTTATCAACAATGAATTTATCATACTTCTTAGGATGACTGATGACAAAATCAACTTCTTTCTTTTCAGTAAAGAATCGATGATTAAATTCTTTCTCACTTACTTTATTATTTTTACTAAACAGGCAAATACCATCGAAGTGATTGCCATTCTTAAACACATGAGTTATGTGCTGATTGTACCTAGGAACATAATATTCAAAGTCAAAATCGTTGACTACTTCAACATCGGACCATATTGCCCAGAACATACCAGTAGTTGACTTTTCGCAGGCATCTAAATAATCTTGATACGTGGTTATATTAAATTTTTCAAACTTAATAGGGAGACTAGCAACTATTTCGGTTTCTTTTCTTTCGACGATAAACTTGTTGTCGATTTCTTTTTTCGATATTTCCTTGCGTTTACTTACAAGAAATATTCCGTCATAGAATATGTTATTAAAAAACGCATGATGTGTAGTTCTTTCAAATTCTTTATCATGACTATAATAAATATCAAATTTAAAATCATCTAACACTTCAACATCACTTGGTATCATCCAAAACATTTCTGTACGAGACGTAGACACGGCGTTGAGGTATTGTTCATAGTTGTCAACGATAAACTTATCATACTGACAAGGTTCACTAGCTACTATATCCCATTCTTTCTTGTCAAAAAGATACCTATATTCTATTTCTTTTTTAGTAACTGGTTGGTGTTTACTTAGTAAGAAAACACCGTTATAGAGCTTTTCCTCATTGACTAGATGTACAAACGCATGATTTTCGTATCTACTACCTTGAAAAGAAAAATCAAAATCTTCAACTATCTTTAAGTTAGGACTTGTCATCCAAAACATATCAGTTGTAGATTTTTCCATTGCTTCTAAGTACTGCTCATAAGTTTCAATTTCAAAGATATCACATTTTTTAGGATAACTGACTACATAGTCGATTTCTTTCTTTTCAGTGAAGAATCGATGATTAAATTCTCGCTCGCTGACCTGATGATACTTGCTGAATAAACAAACACCGTCAAAATACTTTCCGTTTTTGAATACATATGTGATATGCTGATTGTATCTAGGAACATAATAGTCAAATTCAAAATCTTCAACTACTTCAACATCAGGCCATATTGCCCAGAACATATTAGTTTTAGATTTTTGGCAAGCATCTAGATAATCTTGATACGTAGTTATATTAAATTTTTCAAACTTTAAGGGCACACTGGCCATTACATCGTGTTCTTTACAATTAACAACAAATCCAGCATCAAACTCTTTCTTACTGATCTCAACAGATTTAGAAGTTAACATTACACCGTCATAGAATTCACTGTTTCTAAAAACGTGATTTATATTACGGTCATAATTGTTATAGTGATCAAAATACAAATTAAACTCAAAATCATCAAGCACTGATACGCAAGAAGGTACTATCCAAAACATTTCAGTCTTAGACATAGATTTAGCTTCAAGGTATTGCTGATATGTGTCAACAACAAACTTGTCATAGACGCAAGGGCCTGAAGCTATAATATCCCACTCTTTGCGTTCTATAATATGTCTATGTTCTATTTCTTTGCGACTTACTGGAGTATTTTTACTCAACAAGAAGATACCGTTGTACAACTTTTGATCGTCGACTTGATGAATAAACACATGATTTTCTTGTCTCTCATAGACGTTATGATAAGTGATGTATAAATCAAAATTAAAATCATCAGCTACTTTTAGATTAGGACTTGTTGCCCAGAATAAATCTGTTGAGGATTTTTCCATTGCTTCTAGATACTGCTCATAAGTTTCAATTTCAAAGATATCGTACTTTTTAGGATAGCTTATCACATAGTCAATTTCTTTCTTTTCACTGAAGAAGCGATACTTAAATTCTTTTTCATTGACTCGGTGATACTTACTCAGTAAACAAATTCCATCGAAATAATTTCCGTTTTTAAACACATATGTGATATGCTGATTGTACTTAGGTACGTAGTAGTCGAATTCAAAATCTTCAACTACTTCAACATCGGGCCATATTGCCCAGAACATACCAGTAGTTGATTTTTCGCAAGCATCTAAATAATCCTCATAGGTGTTGATATTAAACTTATCGAATTTAACAGGAACACTGGCCATGACATCATGTTCTTTACGATTAACAACAAAGCCAGCATCAAATTCTTTTTTGCTAATTTCTAAGTTCTTAGGAACTAACATTACACCGTCATAGAACCCGCTGTTTTGAAACAAATGAACTATGTTGCGATCGTAATCATTGTAATGTTCAAAGTATAAATCAAACTTAAAATCATCTAAAACAGACACACCGCTTGGTACTATCCAGAACATTTCAGTTCTAGAATTAACTCTTGCTTCTAAATATTGTTCATATGTGTTAACAACAAACTTGTCATACACACAAGGGCCTGAAGCTACAATATCCCATTCTTTACGTTCAATTATATGTCTATGTTCTATTTCTTTGCGACTTACTGGCTTGTGTTTGCTTAATAAAAAAACACCATTATAAAATTTTTCGCCGTTGACTAAATGTACAAACACATGATTTTCTTGTCGCTCATAGGCATTGTGATGGGTGATGTATAAATCAAAATTAAAATCATCAGCTACTTTTAGATTAGGACTTGTCATCCAAAACATATCAGTCGTGGATTTTTCCATTGCTTCTAAATACTGCTCGTATGTTTCAATTTCAAAGATATCATATTTCTTAGGCTTACTAGCAACATAGTCTATTTCTTTTTTATTTGTAAAGAATCTATATTTTACTTCTTTATCAGAAATAGGCTTATGCTTAGGGATCAAAGATAAACCGTCAAAGTAATGATCATTTTTCCAAACGTGTACATACTCTTCGTCCCACTTAGGAACACTTAAAGTAAAATCAAAATCTTCTTGGATGTCTATATCGTCCCATACTGTCCAGAACATAGGAGTAATGGCTTTAGATTTTGCTTCTTTAAAGTCGCTGACTTTTTTAGCAAAAGGGTATTTACTTTTAATTTTTTTCCAATTAGGATTATTACCAATAACAAAAATATCGTACATAAAACTTAACCTGTTATGAAGTTGAATAACTTTTCAGCATACAGTCTGTGTGGCTCTTCATTATGATGCCAATACTGTGCTTTAGGATTTTCAAAGCCGGCATTTTTATAATTCCAGTAGAACGCTCTATCGTTATCTTCACAATCAATATAATGAGTTTTGTCTATGAGATCTAAAAAGAATTCAGTATGAGTGTTTCTTGAAAACATGTGCATTGTATTACACATTACATATTTTATGCCCATTGATTTCAAATAATATTGTAGCTGTAAAACAAGATTGGCACTTAAAATTTCAAGATATGTTAAATTAGAAGCAATAAATTTTTGATAGTAAGGCGTTACTCTTTTCTCATAGCCGTCACCGCCTGGCCATCCTTGATTAATTCGTAGATAACGAGGATCGTAAACAGACAACCAATCTGCGGTTCTATTAGCAGAAGCATAATCAGTTCCCTGTTCACTAGGTAGTTCAATACGAGAACTTTCTGTCCACGAGACAGTTACAAATACTTCCATGGCAGAAGGATCGTAGTTTTGAGAAAGCCATTCTAATGCTAACCTAGCAATAGTAGGATTGGCAGCACCAGAACTAGCAATGTTTATTGGAGTATATCCCATCATTGATGCTAGAATATTACCAAATGAATTTTGTCTGTTGTAACTGCTATCTTGAGTTCCGTCTATTTCGGCGCCAGCGGCATGACTACAACCGACTATAAGCATAATCTTTTTCATGTGAACTTTTGAATCGTTTTAAAAGGAGATTTTTCTAATAGTATATTGTAATTATGCTCTAAAATATCAGTCATACTCTGATATAGACTTTGGCACTGATCTAGAGATAAACCGTTGATGTAATTTATCAATTGTAGAATTTTAATCAAACGTTGTTCGTGATTCACACAGTGATCATAGCTCTCATCCCAGTAATCACTAAATGTTTTGAATCCATAGTTTTTTGCGTATTCTAACGTATAGGGAGGCGCTACTAAGATAAAAGGAGTTTTATATCTGATAGGTTGAAAAAGTTTTTCGCTAAAATTACCAGTATGCTGAGCAAATCTTGTTTCGTTTACTATGTCACAGAATGCTCGATTGTAAAAACTTTCTAATGTCTTGTTTCTAGGATTATCAAAGGCAGGATTGTTGTGTCCAAAATACTTAACACTCTTAGGATAAAAAACAGAATACCCGCTGTTTACTAAAATTGGTTCAGCAGATTCTAAATCAATCAACGACGGACAGTCATTATTAGATTTGTAAAGACCTTGTACTATTTGATTGTATAATTCAGAATATTCAGCTTTCCAAGACTTAAGATCAAACCATAATCCTTCATTTAGTGTTTCTAAGGAAGACTTAAAATACCAACTGTAATAACTGTTAGATTTGGCCAAAGCAGCCACTACTAAATGACGATGCTTGGAATGCCTCCAGTTAACAGATATAAAATTTTTTTGAAGTTGTTTGCGTGTATCTGTTTCAAACACAGAATAATTTTTTAAGAACAAATCATCACAACATAATGTCATGTAAGAATTGTAATGAGGGAAATAGATATCGGCGTTATAGTCGCAGGTATGAACAGTTACATTAGTTAATTTATTTTTAACTACATAATTTTTAATAGACTCTAGTTCGTCTGCTCTTATACTACTAGGATTTTCTTCAAAATTAAATTCACTGAAAAATTGTCTATTGTGATGTTGACCTACTCGAGCGCATATAGGTTCGTATAAAAAAATTCTTAGACCTTGTTGATTTATTTGAGTTATGTCACTGTCACTATGAACTAAATTATCTAATTCGTGTAGATACCCGTTACCCATATGAATTATAACAGGACTGTTTTTAAACCCTGTCAGATCTCTAGTAAAAACTAAAAAAGGATTTCCTAATGTTTCTTTTTTACTAGCAACGCCTGGCAGATTAAACCAATGAGTATTCTGTAAAGGATTAGTCAATTAATTCTCCGGTGATCTGAAGTGTATATCTATCTTCTATACCTATGTTGCTGGCAGCATGAGGTACATCTGATTGCCATAAAAACCAATCACCCTTGGACCAATTAACATAACCTTTATTATCTATCTCTAGGTAATGTCCAGGCTTCCAATCTTCCAACATAACTAATATTCTACAAACTTTTAAAGGATCTGCGTTAAAAAGATCTATATACCTAAGATACTTGTCAGAATGTACTGGCATTATTTCTAAAGTCTTCATTTTATAAAAACAATAAACTTGATTTTTTAATCCAAACACATTAAACTTATTCATATAGTCAGGCATGGGATTTTTGTTATCATACATCCAACCTGTAAAACTTTTGACGTAGTCATAACCTTGACTCTGCCAGTCACTAACTTCGTGATTAGTAATAGGCTGTTTTACATACGAAAACTTTTTAAATTCGTTGTCCCAGAATGGTTCAATGTGTCCTATCTTGATCATGATCTTATTATATCCAATGTGACACAATGAAAGCCGCCGCCCAGTGTGCGTTGATGACGCATAGGCAACATAGCACAATCTATACCATACTTTTCTAATTCTTTTCGTAGAGGTTCTTGATTTTCTTCAAGTGCTACTAGATTAGGATTTACACTAAACAAGTTCATGTTGATCCATGTACTAGCATTACAATATCCTGGATAGTGACCAATATCTACTGGTTCAGGACACCATATGTAATCCCAACTTTGTAAGGGTTTAGGTAATTGATCAATGCTTTTAATTCTAGCAGGGTTGAGCAACATAAGACCTTCTCTTAACAGGCAAAGTGTACTGTCAAGATGCATATAGCTGTAAACACCTTCAATAGTCCAAACTTTTTTATCTGGACACAGCTCTTGTAGATAATTTGCCCCTGCTTTATTTCCGCTATTACTAACTAGATAATATAAGTTATCATTGTCTCTTAAAATATTAGCAGCATCAAAGGCTGGTTCAGTTTCATTAAGAGCTAGTACATTAGGATCTCCGAGACATTTAAGATTATATAAACTTTCACTATGGCTACAAGTTGCCACAGTTAAGTCACCATATTCTTTAAGGTGTTGGCTAAATCCGTAATATTCATATCGTCGAGCTTTTAAAGGATTTGGAGTAGCCAACATTAATTTATCATGGACTAATATTGTATCTCTCGGACAATAAAAATAATAGTTAGGAACGAATGTGAAATCAGGACGAAGTACTTCAACATTTTCCCCTTTGAGAAAATTACAAAATTTTTCTAAATCTTCATTTGCTTCTCGAATTACCCTAGTAGGATATGCTCCGTGAGGAATTTTACTAACATCGTCTTTGTCAGCATAATTTACAGTTCTTAAACTAATATCTAGAATAGGTATAGAGGCTTCCGTAGCACTGCCAACAATAACTTTCTTTAACGGATCCCATTCATTTTTACTTAACATTAAATACTCTCATTTTACTAATGTCGGGGTAATCTTTATCACTCCAACGCTTTGGTTCTAAATTTTTTACTTGCTCAAATTTTTCAATTCCTAGTTCAGCAGTCTCTGGGGTCATATAATAATGATATCCCATTATGTCAACATTCTGTTCTTTCCAAAGAATATCAGGAAGCCTACCGTCATAGCTCATTTTCTTTAACATCAAAGCAGATTCATAACTATCAGTTAATATCATGCCGCCGCGTCCTAGACTTAGATGTTTTCTAAATTGAAAACTTAAACACATAAACGTATTAGGTATATATCCATTTTGCTTCCAATGGACTGCGCCGTCTATGATATTTGTATTTCCTATATAGTAATAATCTTTCCAATGATGGTTGTAGAACGCCCAGGACAAACCTAGCTTTTCAAAAGTCATCGGTATTGACAAGTATGTATGAGTAGGACAAGTAACTGCCTTAGGTTTTAACAGTCTAAGGCAAAGCTCTATAGCATGAGTACAACAATCAGTGGCTACGGCATAAGGCGCATTGTAGTAACTGGCAATTGATTTTTCAAACAGTGTTACTGGAGTCATTGCTACGCTTCTTTATACTTGTAATAGGAATTACAGCACTAGAAGGAGCATACATACTTTCTTTTTCAGGAATGTCCATTACTGACTTATTAGAAACTTCTACTTCGTAATCCTTAAAATTACCCCAATGACCTTTCCCTCTATATCTGTACTGAAAGGTAAAATCAATAGTATTATTAAGAATATGTTCTTCTTCTAACAACTCACCAAAGTCTGTATCTCCTCGGCCGGCTTCAACATCCCATGTAGGTTTAGCCAACTTCCTAGCACGTTTAGCAGTGTTACTCATCATTCGACTGTAGTCTTGAGCAAAGAAAGGCCCTTTACGCCCTTTAGGTGGAGGTTCTCTATCATCGTAAGGATTGTCAATTTGATCAAATTTAAATTTGAAATCAGCAGTCCATTCTCCATCGTCACTGATCTTAAACTTAAACACAGCATTATACATGCCAGGACCATATTGACTCCCGAACTCTTTTAAATCAATTTCAGGATTAAACAATACTTCTGCTTCGTAGCCGCCGCGACATTTCCATAGCATACGAAAGAATGGCCACATCTCATTTACTAGTGCGTCAGCAAAAGGATTAATATTAGGTTTGATAATTTCGTAGTCAAATTTTTCGTATTCGATTTCATTGATAGTTTTAGGATTGTTTAATCTAATAGTGTAGTGTTCTTTTTCTAAACTAAATCTAATTGGATATCCAATCCTTGTTTCTGTACAACCTCGCATGAAATCTAAAAACATATGGAATGTTTTAACTCGTGTCATTACATGAGTTCCACCTTTAGTGAAATCGTTTGTAATCCAATGGTTTTGATATTTGTGCCAACTTACATTAAACTTGTGAGGATGCTGACCTACAATTGTTTCAGGTCCTAGGCCATATCCAACTCCGGCGCCAGCATTGTTGATATTCATGTTACGCATACGCCATAAGAATGTCATTGTATCAGCAAAGTCTTGTAGAGTTTCTGTAGGAAATCCTACAATCCAATTTGTCGACGCAAAGATTCCAACTTCTTTACCGTCACGGAAATTTTGTTCCATCTCAGCAATAGTAACGCCTTTGGCCATGTCATCGAGTACATGCTGACTGCCGCTTTCAATGCCGTAGTTTAACATGATACATCCGCCGGCCTTTAAGTCTTTAAAATACTCAAGGTCCATACGTCCGTCACAACGAGCATATCCTGTCCACTGAATCTTAAGCCCTTTTGCTGCCACTGCTTTACAGAATGCGCGGAGCTCTTTTAAGTTACCGTTGACTAGACTGTCAATGAACCATATAACGTCTGTGCCTTTGTTATAGTAAAGCCACTCAATTTCCTGTACTAGGTCAACTGCCTGACGTTGACGATATTTCCAAAAATGTGTTTCTTCACAGAATGTACACTTGGCTGTACAACCTCTACTAAATTCAGTGTTAATACCGTTAGGCAAATCATAGAGACTAAAATCAATGCTTTCATAATCGGGCATTGGAAGTCCATTAATGTTTACACGCTCGTCCTCGGGTTGAGATAGCACTACAGTTTCTGTATGCTCTACACCATTTTCAACGTCTTCTAATAATTTAAGTAGATTAATCTCGCCCTCTCCAATGACAACATAATCATAGTAGGGATGTATATTAAACCAACTCTTGTGAGCGTTAGGACCTCCTACGGCAATTTTAATATGAGGAGCTCTACGTTTTAATTCTTGCGCCATCCACTTTGTTGGCTCTTCACTAATATAGTACATAGAAAAACCAACAACTTGTGGATCTAATTTGATGATATCATCAATGGCTTCACTTAACAACGGCTCAAGTACCGGATGTATATCATTCTTGTATGTATCACCTAACCAATGCCAACTAGCCGCACTGTCCCACAGTCTAAAAGGCAGCTTACCATTAGGTATCCAATCTTCTTGATGTTGCCTATATGCCTTGACATTTAAGTCCATAATGTGTGTTTCATATCCAGCACTTTTTGCCACACCGCTAAGACGGGCTAGGCTAAATGGAGGCATATAAGGACTCCATTCCGGACAGAGAACAAGAACCAATTTGGTATTTCTAGTTTTATAATCTACGTAAACCGGTGTTAGGTTTTTTTGTACACTTTGTTTAGCATAAGGAGCAATGGCCTCCATCATCGACATGTGTCTTGCGTCGGCTAAATCTTCAGGTGGTTTTTCTGGTAAGACCAGTTCTTTTTTAGCTAATTCTCTTAATGTAAAATCCAAGATAGTTCTCCCGATAATATTTAACCGTTAATTTAAGACATAGTGATTTTTATTTACTATCATGTCATAGTTATGATTAACGACATCTGCTATTGATCGTTGCCAGGTTATCCATTGCCTGTTACTAAATTTACATAATCGTTGAACTTCATTCCATACAGCCAAAAATCTTTGCTCGTCATCTTCTATTTCGTCATAGGATTCGTCAATATACGGACTAAACGTTTTATAACCTAAGTTTTTTAGATACGATAAGCTGCCAGCTGGAGCTAATAGTATAAAAGGATGTTTATGTATGATTGGGCGAAAAGTTTTTTCTGTTAAAAAAATAGAATCGCCGGCATCAAATTTGTCTTTGAAAAATAAGGTTTCTGTTACTAAACTAAAATAAGACTCAGAATGGTATAATAAATCATCTGCTCGTACATCAATAGGATTGTGTCTATCACTGGGAACATTTAAGGTTAATGGGAATAGATGAGCGTGTTTTTCGTAGATATCTGCGATGTCATTTCTACTAGCTAGTCGAAATTGATCAACAACTTCTTTGCCGTAGTAAAATGAAGTATATGATTTTTCTAAAAGCCCACTGGTAAGTATATTGTAAAATACTCTAATACGATGCTCTCTTAACTGTTTATTAAAACAACAAAATAGTTTTGATTTAATTTTAGTCTTATATTCAATTGGAGTTGAATTTGTTTCTTGATAGAATAAATTTAGATAGCCTTTTTGAGTATTTTCAAAAAAACTAATAGATTTTATTTTTAAAACTGGATCAATATTTCTTTCGGTACAATATTGATAGTATGCTTCGGTACCATTTTGAGCCGAACAAACATAATAATATTCTACATTAGGATTGTCGAGAATCCTAATTATTCGATGTATTTTTCTAATGATATCAAAATAAACTGCTTCGCTGACATTATCAAAAATAATCTTAGTAAACCCATTTTCTATAGCATGTTTAATATCATCTATAATCACTTTAGTATCTAGCATACAAAAATGATAACCACTATAGGTACTTGCGTAAACATAAAAAGATTGCTCGACAAGCTCAGGAATATAATAACTTAGAGCTTGACGAGCTTCGTCAGAATGTTGTCGAGAAAGACTTAAACTTTTTTTTTGCGAGTATTACCGTAATCAATAATATCAAAAGTTTGGCCAGGTGCTAGAGATCTCAATTTGCGCCACGGATCTATCACTGTAGAACCTTGAGGAATAGCTGCTTGAGTATAGTCATCCCAGTAACCAATAAGATAAACATTAGTCCAGTCTTCTTTAATGTCAAGATCTCCAGTGTGAGGATCGTAATAGTTTACTGTTCCGCCGTGCTGTTCAATATAGTGACCAACTAAGAGACTAGGACTTCCGTGTACATACGGAACACCTGGCTTGTAAGCTTTGCCTATAATAGTAATATTTTTACCGTATTCTAAACATTTCTTAGCCATTCGTTCTGATTGAACTTCTCTAGCTCTCATAATAGCATCAAATAAATCATAGCCTAAATTAAGTCGATCTGCTAGATATCTTAATGCGATATTATCACGTGGATGACATGCGCCGCCATCGCCAAGTCCAGCTGTCATATAAGCTGGCCCCATGATGCGATAGGTACTATGCTTTAACGCATTTGTAACAACATCTACATTGATGTTTCCGTTGGTTTCGGCCACATCTTGTATCATGTTTACCAGTGACAATTTTGTACTGATGAATGTGTTATAGAAAATTTTGATAGATTCTGCTTCGTCCCATGTACCTACTTCATAGCGTGGATTATTTTCCATAAACAATTTATAGAAATTAATTAATTCATCAGCATCACCGGTAATACTACCGTCTTCAGTACCAATAATTACCATTTCTGGATTTACCATGTCCCACTTAATTGTTCCCATGGCAATCAAATATGGATTGTAGATAAATCTAGCATTAGTAATACACGGTGCTAAGATATTACGAACTGTGCCAGGCAAGGTTGTACTAATCAGTACAACTAACTGAGACTTATTAACATGTTTATTAACTTCTTCTAAAATTTCTTTAACTATAGTATAGTCAAAATCTTTGTTAGGAAGATGGCTAGTTGGAGTTTCTCCTCCGTAAATTGGATCGTGAGCTGTTGGGGCAGCAATAAAAACTAAATCTCTGTCTCGAACTGCTTCCGCAATTGAAGCACACATGGGAAAGTTTGAAGGAGTACGAGGTGCTACATCATAGCCAACTACATCATAGTGTTCAGCCATTACTTCAGCACAATCTTGTCCTAATTTCCCAACTCCAATCATCGCAACTTTCTTCATATCTGTTCCTCGTGTTAACTGTGTATTTAATGATTTTACCACCACAGTTTAAAATTATGGTCACCGTAACGGTTGTCTTGAAATTTGGTTAGTATTTCATTGAACGACTTTGTAGACTTTAATGTTTCTAGAGATTTTTCAGCAAAAGATTTAGATGCCTCAGTTAGGGGAAATCCAACCTTTTCTAAATAATTTCTGTAACGAACTGGATTAGGGTGATAATCTGGATGATTCTGTTTCATGTCTTCGTGAAAGTATTCATGTCCATTTTCAAAATAACCTTCCATTTCTAGTTCTAATAAAGACTTAGGTGTACTTTGGGTCAGTTGATTAAAAGAATTTATAATCGATGGTACTGCTGTGTTTTCTTCGTTCTGATAATTGTAGGGAACAGACATTAGAGTGATTCCATCACAGGGCAAACTTTTTAGATAAACAGTTGCCATGTTCATTAGAGTTAAATCTCTTATTAAGTATCCTTTTGGATCAGCGAATTTTTTTACAAAATCTTCACTGTACACATTTTGAGTAAAAATGTTTCCCGGATTCTTCCATGCCCCATGGAAATATCTATCTTCTCTACAAAATGTAGACCATAGAACAATAACTAGATCTTCTTGATTAAATTTAAATTTCAAATTTGCTTCTGTAAGACGAGCAGATATCATTAAATTTCCAGCGCCAGATACACCCATATTATAGAATTGAGCAGATGGCATTTCTTTAGAAAGCACATCGGCCCAAGTAGGCCATATATATCCGGTAAAACTACAACCAAACGCAAAAAATCTTTTATACTTGCTAAAATTAATATCTTGGATCATTTGTTATCTCTCTAATAAAAATTCGCTTGTTTATCAACATATTATAATTGTATTCGCAAATTTCTCTTGCTTGAACTAAAAAATCTTCTAACTGAGATTCTGACAGAGAAGACAGTCTTTTTATTTCATTTAAAATTTTCATTAAACGTGTAATGTCGTCTTCTTCAGTATCATAAGACTCATCTATGATACTATCAAATGTTTTATAACCAATATCTTTTAAAAATGATAGTGTACCTGGTCTTCCTAGCACTACAAACGGATGTTTATGAGCAATTGATTTAAATATTTTTTCAGTAAAAAACAGCGCAGGTTCTTGTTCTTTGAAAAAATTAGTCTCTGTTACTACACTAAAATAACTGTTTCGGTATAGATCAAAAGTTGTTTCAAGTACATGAACATGATTGATGTGTAGATCTTCTTGGTCTAAGTATAAAGAAGGAATTGAAAAGATTTTGTTTTTATTATCTATAAGTCGTTGTCTAAGCTCTGGATGATGAGAGTGTATTCTTAACATTATATGCCATGCTTTTTCCCAACCCCAATCATGATCGCACGGCCCAAGACTCACATATCCTTTGTCTAAAATTCCTTCTAAACACATATGAGCTACAAGAGAAGGACGATGCCAGCGCCAGCGTCTATTAAAATTTAAAAATTTTTTATCGTATTTTTTAGATTCAAGAGTTATAATTGGCTGCTGTCTCAATGCTTGAATATAGTTCATTCCGTCTTTGACAAAGCGTTCAAACATTGTAGTTTGAAAACATCTTAAAGGTTTTCTACCTAACTTTTTAGCAACTTCTAACATCACAGATTTGATTGTAGGAGATTCTGTATAAAGATGTAGTTTCTCTTCTGGTATTCCCAATTCTATAATTGCATGTTGATATAAAGGTTCAACGACATTTGTGTTAGCTTCGTGAGAATGATAAAGTACTAGAGTAACATTGTCATTCTTAATTCTGTTTAAAATGTTTTCAGGAATAACTTTATGTAAATTTTTTAAAGAATCATATCTAGAATATTCCACCCAATAGTACTGGTGTTTAACAAAATCACTTACTTGAAAAATTACATTTTGATCTCTATATTCGATAATGTCGTCGTGAGCTAGATAAGGTATAGTTGAATTTATGATTGGCATATTAAATTAGTTTGAATTTTGGAATAATTATGTCAGTGCCGCAATGGCAATGCTCTTTGCCGCAGATAATTTTTTTAGGACCGACTTTATTTATATCGTCAAGGATATGACCAACTTTGTCTCCTTGACCACAGCTGGCTAAACTTACATCACCTGTAGGATTTATAAAAATACAATCCCCTACATTACATACCCAACCTTTAAAAAAATTCTGTCCATTTACAATAATTTCGTTGCTATTGGTATAAGTTTTAGAGCCGTCCTCATACTTGTTCCAACTAACTGCTTTGCTTTCTTTATAGGGCTTGGGTAAAGTAAAATTCATTTCTACATTATGTTCGTCGATGAACTTTTTCTTTTCCGGATCTTTATATTTCCAAGGACCAGCATTAACACTCATTTCATCAAATAACGGAGTCCATTCGATAAAATAATTAGGCATTACTGTTTTCAAATAATTCCCATAGTCAACGATTTCCCAAAATCTTTCTTCGTGCATCAACATCTTAGTACATAGATAATTGACTTTGTCACATAAGAAAATATTATTATCTCTATATTTGTCTTTGTCAGCAAACTCTACATGAAAACTAGCTACAATATCGTCAAACAGATGATAATGTTTTTCCCACCAAGCTAGCGGACGACTTAAATTAGTGTTAACTGCTAAAGTACATTCTGGCAACTGATCACGCAACCATTCACATATAGGAATAAAATTTTTCCAAGCAGTCGGTTCACCTCCGCTAAAGAAAAATTTATAGTGTTTATATCCAACACTCTTATAACGATTGATAATAATTTCTAAATTTTTAAGATAGACGTCTAAGTTATCATCGTTACGATGACTGCCTCCCCAGTTACCTGGATTACAGTAACTACATTTATAGTTACAGAAATTGTTAACTTGCCAAGTTACTGCGAGATATGGTTCAGGGGCATATATTGAAATTAGCTCTTTGCCCATCTATAAACCTCTTTTAGTTCAGGAGCAACATCTAACAATTTTTCATTTCTAAATTGATCTAGCTCGTCATTAAATTTGATAAACTCTTGAATGCCACCTTTATTTGGTTCTCCGCTTTTAATGTTTTGTAATATTGTCTTAAAGCCCGAACTAATTTGTTCATTCTTAGAATACTTGTGAATGTATTCTCTGTAGAGTCTAGATAATTTTTCTTTACTGAATTCTGGCAAGATCATAACATTAGCATACCAAGGACTAGTTGCTAGATTAAATCTAGGCGATGAATTAATATCAATTAGATTGTTTTCAATTAGATAATCGAAAAATTTAGGAAATTGAAACACATTCCAAATACTGATAGTAGGAGTAATCTGAAACTTTGCGTGAGGAACTAATTCTTTAATTTCTCGCATATTCTTTTCAATTCTATCCCAGTCGGTACCTTTACGAATTACTTCAGCATGTGGCCCCATAGCATCTAAACTAGCCCAGATAATTAAGTTAGGAAATTTTTTCCAGTAGGTAATGAGATCTTTGTCTTTGTACTTTAAACTGCTAAAGTTAGTTGTATAAGTTAACTCAATCTTTTCATTGATGCCATTTTCAATCCAGTAGTCTAAACAATCATAGTGTTCGGGAGTAATGATAACTTCGCCGCCAGCAAAATAAACTTCAACAACATCTTTGAGATAAGGTTTTAATTTTGTAATAAACTTTTGATCGTCATTATTAGTAACCACCATCTTATTCGTGTTAAAGTGCCGTTGTAAAACATCTGTGCCTTTAAACTCAATAAACTCTTGTGCCCATTGACTCGAACAGCTAGGTCCGCAACTACGACATTTCATGTTACACAAATTGCTAAATCGCATATCCATGTATTTCATTTTAAATTCGCTGATGCTGCCGTCTTCTTTGGTTATGTCTTTAATATACTTTGCTGTAATTCCGTGCTTAGTAGGCCAATCAGGATGTGAACTCACACAATTGCTATTATGGCTTTTACGCATTGTATACGTACCAACTGACTCAAGATCATAACAGCGTTGACAAGCAGTAACAGGTTCGTCGTTAAGCATAGACAAACGCATCTGCTTGTATTTCTCGCTGTTCATCATTTCTAAAATAGACTCGTCGTCTTTGATATGATTATATGGATCATTGCTATCAGCTACACAGCAAGGTAAAACACGTTTGTCAGGCCAAGCATGAAAATGAATCCAGGGAAGAACGCAGAAATGTTTTCCCTCTTTTAGTAGATGTTCTACGTCTTTCATAATTACTCCGTTGCTGTAGCTAGTTTATATAACTCAGGAAAGACGCTGAAGAAATCTTCTCCCCTAATTTTGTCAATTGACATTGTGTGCATAAAAAATGTTTTTTTAATATCTGCCCAAGTATTCTCTTCGGCCGCAAAGTTCATAGCATTTGTTGTTAGATTATTTAATAACACCCAACTTGGTCCATTCTTTTCTATAAAATCTTTACACTTGTTATAAGCTGATATTTTTAAATCTTTAGGCATACTCTTAGCACAATAGTAAGGTGGATGTACCGCAAGGTACAAGCTATGGTACCAATCGTCAATTCTAATTAGATTTTTTTCTTTCATGTAATTATAAAAATCAGGTAATGTAAGATAGTTAAAAATACTAAACACAGTGTTCATTTGAAAATGAACGTAGTCTAACTCTCTAAAAGTTAACAAATTGCTTTCAATTTTACCCCAATCAGTACCGTGTCTTAACCATTCTGCTCTAGAACCGTAATGATCAATAGAGCAACTTAATTCTACACGTTTAAAATGTTTCCATAATTCAAGTATATCATGATTCTTATATTTGATATTACTGGCGTTGGTATTATATCTTAGAACAACATCAGTTCTTCCTTTACGAATCATTTCTTCTAATATAGTGTAATGCTCATCGGTGATTAAGGGTTCACCTCCGGCAAAATATGCGAGGTCAATATGTTCAATATGTGTTAAAATTTCTTCTAACAACTCACCTTTGTTATCGTCAGCGTGTATGACAATAGGGTGTGTTGGATCATGATTGGCACGTTGTTCAGCAGCCCACTGACTGCTAAATTCTGCTCCGCAAGTACGACATTTGAAATTACAAATATTGCTAAAACGAATATCATAATACCGCATCTTAAATTCAGGCATTACGCCGTCGTCAGTAGTCTGCGGAACTAACTGATCAAAATATTTTCCCCAGTGCTCTTTGCTGTAATTTCTAAAACTGTGGGGACCGGCTTGTTCATGCTTGTAACAGAAATCACAAATTTTACTAGGTTTTTCGTTTAACATATTCAGACGAAGTTGTTTCATCTTGTCATTGTTAAATGCTTCCTTTAGCGATGTACCTTTTACGTTGCCAAATGGTTCAGTATAAGAATTACTACAGCAAGGATAAATGTCACCTTTGGGTGTTACATTTAGATGCATCCAAGGAAACATACAAAAGACTTTGCTTTCTTTTAAAAGAAAATCTTTTTTATTTGACAAATCCATATTGCTCATTAGTAATCTCACATAATTTGTAAAAGGCTTCCATTTCAGGAAATGTTTCAAGAAAGTTTGTTCCGCGGCGTTGATCTAGGGCAGTAAACCAATTATAAAAATCTCTACGTCCTTCGATTAACTTTTCTCTAGTATAGTTTGTATTCTCCATGTAATCTACTACACGTTTAAATTTTTCAAACTCCACAGATGTAAACTTGTCGCTGGCAGTGTCATCGACATTGTCTTCCATAAACTTTAAAGATTCTTTCATGAAAGGCATGAATTCTTGCTTAGGTAATAAGTTCATGTCATATTGAATTGGGTCTCGAAGATACGGTGTGTCAAATCTCACTCGATGTTCTTTTTTGTCATCGTACCAACCATATTGTTTACGCCATTCTAAAATCTTAGCTAGAAATGTTTTGAAAGTTGTTACACTTAAAATATTAAAAGTAATCATAAATGTAACTGGACTGGTTGTCTTAGTTAAGTAGGTGTGAAAGTTTTGTTCCCACAGCCCTAGCTCTAATCCTGTACGAATATATTCAGCACGTGGTCCCCAAGTGTCCATGCTAGTAAACAACTTAAATGTCCTAATCTTGTCAGATGTTTTTAGTGCTTCTGTTTCAGTAGCAAGGCGATCTACTAAAGAATTCTTAACACCTAAATTGCTGTTAACATTTAACTCTAGCGCCGGCATAGGATCTTTGTTGATCTTTTCCAGTAGCTTCCAAGTACTGACGTGCATCAACGGCTCTCCGCCGGTGACACGCATAATGTTTAGAGTTTGACGAAGACTTGGCCACCAGCGCCAAAAAGCATCAACATAGGGATTTTCTTCTTCACGACTGTATAACTTCATCCAATCAATGTCACATCTGTGATTCTTAACTGAAGTTACTGGTCCATGTTCTTTGATTTCGTTAAAGAAACGTGAACTATATTTAGGATGACAGTAACCGCATTTAAAGTTACACTCATTTCCAAAATTAATTTCAATGTATTCTGGATTTACGTTTTGATCCCAAGGCCCTTTAGCAGTTTGTTCGTAACGTTCTTCTGTAAAGATACTGGCATTACGAATGTGCCTATCACTGATATAGTCAGGTCCCATTGCTTCAATGTTCCAGCAATACTGACACCCTTCGGGCTTTTTGCCCTCCAACATCATTTTTCTTTCTTTTTTCTTGTGTTCGGTATTGTGTAAAGCACTAGGATTCTCAAAGACATCAATCAAAGGAATCTTATGAGGTGCTGGATGGTAGCAACTATGTGTCTCGCCTGTTTGTAGATACATAGTAACATGGTGCCATTTAGCAAGGCAAAATGTAGGGCCTACTTCGTTTTCGACCTTAATTTTAATTGTTTTAATTCGTTCTTGTTCGTTCATTTAAAGTATCTACGCATTGTATCATACATAGTCTTGTAGTAAACAGAACCATGTGTGTCAAGTTCAGCAATTTCAAGTCCGCATTTTTCACGGAGTTCGTTACCTAACCAATTATTATAATCTACTAAATCTGTTTTACCGTCGTGCTGTTCTTTCCAGAAATTAGTCAAGTATTCAAAATCTCGAACATTAGCATAATCCCAATCGGTACAGTTTGTCATGTAACAACCTTGTCTAGCACCCATAATGCTCCATAGACCATTTTCAACATCTGCGCCTACTGTACACCAAGTAATGAGTCTATAGTAGTTTTCCCACCATACTTGTTTTTTCAAATCAGTAACTTTGGCGCCTTGATCTAAACTCATCTTTACACCCTCACGGAATCCAGCACGCCAAGCTTGAAAAGGTGTAGAGTTGGTATAGCTAACACTGTAGTTGTCATTGAACTGGTGATATCGATGATCAAAACAAAACTCTACGAGTCCTTTGTGATCGCTAGGATCACTGTTTTCGTGTGTTTTCATATCGTTGACAAATTTGCGTGTCCACATTTTAAGGCCGCCGTTGCCATACATTAAATGATTAACGTGAACACGACCGGCCCAACTAAAAACATAACTGTCGTCAAATCCCAGTTCGTCTAGATCAACTACAACATTAAAAAATTTAGGGTCTACAATATTATCAGCATCTACTGTGACAAAATATTCTGTTTCGCTTTTGGCAGCACATGCCTTATGTGCGGCATCACTGCCTTTAACTCCATGAACACGTTTAGCCCATGGAACTTTTTTTAATAAATCAGCGTAGTTTTTTTCTGCGTTGGGTTCGTCGTAGCTTAAGAATACAATATCTTGATCAATTATCTTAATTTTTCCAGTCATTACATTTCCTCGATACCGTAATTACCAAATCTCTTTAAAGTAGCAACACTTATTTTATTAATATCTTGTTCAACGTCAGTTTCAAAATTTAAAGATACAGGTCCTTGCTGTAACTCTTCAGATTTTATAGTAAAGGATCTAAAGAGATAGTGCGGATCATTTTTCTTACAAACATAAAAAGACAGACCGGGCAATACTTCTAATTTTTCAGCAGCATCGTCACTGGCAAATACTGTCCAACACTTGTTGGCAACATCATGTTTGACTGTAATATGATTGTCTTTGCCGCCATGAGGAATAATTTGAAACAATGGTTTACTATATTCAACACTATCTGATTCTGCTGTGGCAATACCTTTGCTAAGATTAAAGAAGTACTCAATATTATAGCTGTTATGATCTTTTTTGCCTGTTAAAAAATCTTCGATAAGAAATAAATCTATTTCAAAAATTTTATAATTGTTGTTTTTTTCGTTACTTAACAAGTATACTTTGCCAGTATCATCGTAATGAACAAAATAAGAATTGTAAACAATGCCTACTTGAGGTTTTTCTTTTTTAATTCTCATAGTGACCTCAATTTATTAATAATATCATCTGTTAAGAATTCGTCTTCGACGTAGTGAAATAATCCGTGCTGTTGAAAATTACCTACCTTAAGGTTACCTCTTTCATCAAAGAAGTAGTTTACAAAGCTGGTCCACTTTAATGGCACTTCATTCCAACTTTGAATTGCTGGTTTCATATGTGTGAAGCTTGGGATAAGAGAATTTGTTACAAATTCGTTTTCGCAATCCATAAACTTCAATGCCAATGCCGCACTTACATCAACACTACAAAATGTCTGCGGAGATTTTTTTAAATGCTTAGGATAAAAAGATCTCCATTGATCAACAATGATTTCAAGCCATTTAAAAAATTCGTAGGTTCTGTCTGTTTTTTTAAAATAAAAAGCACCAGAATAAACATTGACTAGATTGTTGTCTGTGAATGTTTTTCTATAATGATCATTGTTTATTACGTTGCCTCGGTAGTCTGTTACATTGGATGTAAAGAACAGATCTTTTTGTTCAAGATATTTCCACCAATGATCGTTAGAATTTAACAACAGCATGTCTGTGTCATAGACTATGTTTTCTACAAATGGACTAGCATGAATAACTTTCCATCTGTTTTCAATTTTCCATGCCGCACCTTCAGCATCATCGCCCCAGGGAATAGGTACAATGTGATCAAAGGCATGTTTATACTCATCAGGAACTGGATCATTGGTCACTAAACAAGTATCTTTGTAAAGTCTATTATGCTTTTTAATGCTCAAAGCAAGAGCATAGGCCTGACGGACATAATTATCTTTTGAGTTTTGTGCTACAAATACGTGACCATTAGACATTATCGATCTGCCTTAACAAACTATATTTGTTCATTACGTGAACATCTACTGTAGAAGTTTTTACTGGAGTAAAATCAACAGTAGAATTTTTTCTCTGAACTAAAAATTTCATTACAGATTCGTCAATACCGTATAATAAATCTGTATCTCTGATGTAGAACAATTTACCAGGCAAATGACTAGCAAAAGTTCCAAAACTGAACCCATTTAACATATGGATTGCGATACTAAAGGCATAGTCATTTCTAAAACTAGTGCTGTGAATTTGATAGACTAGCTTATAGTAAGTCCAGTTTTCTTTTATATGTTGAACTAGAGCAAACAACATTTGAGTATTCTCAGTTTTTCTAAAAAAGAAAACTGTTGCCCAGTAAAACGGAATTCCATTTTCGCCTATTTTTTCAAACTCGCTGACATTTCTCCATTGTGCTAGGTCAAATCCCTTTTGATAAATTAAGAAGTCATGAGGTTGATTCCAGCAATAGCTTAATGTTTTAGAATTAACAATGTAGTCAACATCAATGACCAATGTATCGTCATAGGGACTAAGTTCATAGGCAGAATATCTGCTGGTGTTTTTCCATTGAGCTCGTGTTGCTTTGTCAGCACCGTCGGCATAATATTTAAAATTACTGGAAATTACATCGCCAAGTTCAATAATTTGATCAAATACACTATGATCAAATTTATCAAAAATAGACTTGTCGTCAGTTACTACACTAACGGGAACATCTAAAAACTTTTTTGCCCTTTGAGCTGCGTAAACTGCCAGCTTGGCATAGTCAATTTCACTGTTGTTATGAGCAAATAACAAAACACCGTTGCTCATTTAACCAGCGCCTCTACAGTTCTGCTGTTTTTTAACTGAGAATATTTGGTATAATACTCACTTATAGAACTTTGATAAATCTCTAAAAGAACTTCTAAGAAAGATTTTAAATCCTCAATGTTGATAGGAGTATGATTGTCGTCAACTAATACACTGTCTTCTTCGTATCCGAGATCAATCAGTGTTTTAACAAAATTGATGAGCTCACGGGTTACAGTGAATGTACCACCATTTTGATAGTGTATTAGATTTTGAGAAAATTCCTCTTTGAGGATTTGTTTTTGATTTGATAACGTAGTCATGTAATTGGCTACGTCGAAAGCTTTTTGAACGATTGGGTCCATGCCGACTCCTAAGATAATAGCATATTATACTATTTTATCCTAGGAGTGTCAAATTATTGTGTAAAACTGAGCGTTATGCTATTGCTGTGGCACTAGCAGTTGGTGCTGGAACAGAAACATTGGCGCCCGAAGGGAACGCACATAGGCAAGTACTAGTAAGTGTACCGGTTACAGATTCGTCAACACCTGGGCCTAAACCTGTTTGGTCTCCAGTGTCTGCATCGCGGAAAGTAATGGTAAAGATAATTTGGTTTCCTGATTTGTAAGCGTTGATTGTATAACGGTTTTCTGCGTACTGACTTACACTCGAGCCTTGTGTTATAAAGTTTGTTGGTGCGCCAGCGCTGGTAGACATGTTAGACCAACCAGTGCTAGTTGGTTGAGTAAATCCAGAGACAGGATTTAGCGTACCAGTATGTGTAGAAGTTGTTGCCCTTAAAATAAAATCACCAAATCCGCTGTTAATAGTGCCGTTGCCTAACATATTAGTCCAGTCAGTGTCTTTAGTTGTGGCGGCGGCACCAGTTCTTGATGCTCGAATTTGAATATAACCGCCGGCATTAAAGAAACAACGAGCGTGATCAGTTGCTGATACAGTTAGGCTTCCGCTGGTATATCCACCAAATGTTACAGTAATTGTGTGACTAATAGCTAGGTTACCAGGGGATCCCCAAGATGTTGAACGTGTAGTAGTGCTTAACGAAGTATTTGGAGTAATTTGACTTGCGGCAACCGAAAGTCTTTGTGCGTTGACACCGTTATCAGCAAAGTCTTGATACTGAAAACGCACCGCTTCTGTAATAACTGTAGAGTTGGTTACATCAAAAAGTGTTTGCCATGGACTTCCGCTAGCTGTTGACGTAGTAGAAACTGCGTTGCCAGTTTGGTGTACACGAGCCTTTGTTAGGTCGCTTCTTAAATTGTCCCATTGTGCTTCAGAAATAATAGCATTAGCACTAACAGGAGCACTTAAGATACCTTGTCCGTACCCTGTGGTTCCCGATCCTAATCCCATAACGCTTGATACAACAGATTGAATAGCATTAAAATCTGATGCCGTTGCTCTTGTTCCTACACCTGCCATTTTATTAATCCTTACAGTATAATTGCTTCAACTAGTTTTACGCCTTCGTTGTCGCTATTTTCTAAAGCAATAGCAAAAGTATCAGGGAAGTTAGCAGCTCTCACTGCTGAATTTTTCATTACAACATGTGCTACCGCAGCACAGCCATTGCTAGAAGCAATCAATCTATCCCCTTTACGTACTGGACCTAAAACTTTAACTGGTACTCTACCCTTTAGAGCAATGTATGTGCCGCCTTCAAGGCCTTGATTCATCATGAACGCTGGGTTCGCACTAACTGCTCCGAATGCTCGATCTCCAATTTGGCACTCAGTAACTTCAGCTGATCCGCCAACAGATACTACAGTACCGACTTCGTACTCTTTATCAGTAAGGTACTTTTCAGCCAAGTCAGCAAAAAGCGCACTAGTAGCAGTACCTTGGAAAAGAACTCCGTTAACATTACCACTACCGTCACGACAAACAATAGTATTTGCTGTTCCGGTGTTGGCTACATCAACAGATGCTGTTCTATATTGAGAGCCAACTTTTAAATTGTCAGCATTTGTTGCCGAGCCAGCTGAAGTAGCAGTAGTAGCGTTACCTAAGAAAGCTGCAGCACATAGTCTTCCACTTGAATCTCTGACTGCTACAGAGTTAGCAGTACCTGTTCCAGCAGTGTCAACCGCTGCTGTTCTATAACTAGCGCCAACTTTTAGTTCGTCGGCTCGATCTGCTACACCTTTAAATTCATTAGCATAAACTCTGTTAAACAATGCGCTTGGATGTCCCAAGTTAGCATTACCAGAAACGTCGCCCACAAACGCAGGAGAAGCTAAACCGCCTAATGCTTGACTTTGTGTGCTTGAAAGAATCTTAAAACGAGTTACATTTAACGGTTGAAGCGTGTCATTTAGTTTAAAAACTAAACCTTCATTGGTTGTTTGTCTTTCAAATACAACGTCATTGTTGTCAACTTCAACTAACAGATCATCGTTGTCACCTACAGTATAACCTAAATCACTAAATCGAACTAATACTGGAGGAGGACCTTTGAAGCTAACTTCGCCGCTGCCCTTTTTAATAAAGTCGTCTGCGGTTAGCAGAGTTGTTCCGTCGATAAGACCTTTGGCTGCGCTAACAGTTCCCCAGAAGATTCTACCTAAGCCAACGTCAGTAATACCATCAGAATTGTTAGTGTTTACTAAAGTGATACCAGGTTTGATAACTCCAAAAGCGGCGCCGCCGCCTAGTTCAGTTTGGCTAGCTGTGCTTAATGTAAATGTTGGATCGCTGCTGACAACAAACATAACTTCGCCATCAACATAGCCGGCGATAATGCCGTGTTCGCTTGCTGGAGCACCGTTATCAGTGACCTTCATTGATTTCATTTGTGTAGTGCCTAAACCGGCAATACCTTGAGGTCCTACTAATACAAACTGTGTTCCGTCATAGACATAAAGTTGTTTGTTAGCAGTATCAAACCAGAAATCACCTTCAGCTAGATTGGCTGGTTGTGTAGAACTTGCTTCTGATCCTCCAGCTGTTTTCCATTTTGCTGTACCAGCGTCGTAAAAATTTAACTTCTTAGTTGATGTATTGTACCATAATTGTCCCGAAATAGGACGTGGAGGAGCAGAAGCTCCGGCGAAATTTTCTAGTAACCATACAAAATTTTCATTCTGTGCTTCGCCGTAGCCAGCATAGTTTTTACCAATAAGTTTGATATCTAGAGTGCTGTCAATTGTGCCGTCTTCGACAACAGCTACAGTTGTACCATTATATTTGTCAATAGTATAAGCCATGCTTATAAACCCCTCGTGTTCTTGTATTTATGCTCAATGTAAATCTACCCATCCTGGGAATCCACTTCCGTCGTCCTCTACATAAGCTTGTATTTTTTTATCGTCAGAATTGTAAATCATTTCACCGTAATTTAAGAAAGTCAACGTTCTAGCAGCCAATTGTGCGGCTGTATAATTAGGTAATCTAAAGCTAGATCCATTTACATTAGAAGTAGTGATGTTTTGAACAACAACATCACCAAACAAATAAGTTGTAGAACGATTTCCGGATGCTGTTCCAGGAGACATTTGAAGTGCGTACTGCTCTTGTGTAGCTGTATTGTCAAAACCGCTGATCAAAACTCCGTTATTTCCAGAACGAACAGTGATAGAACTTGAAGTAGAAGCCAAAGTTAGAGTATTTGTGCCAGTGACTGTTAAATTACTGTTGCTAACGTTGCCTTCAAACCCTCCGGAAGACGATAAAACTCCGCCGTCGGTCAAGCTTAACAAAGTAGAATTATATGCGCTGTTAACTATTTCTAATGTACCAACAGAATTTAGTCTAAAATATTTGTTTGGATTAGTTGCTGAAGAATAGGTATTGGTTGCTTCCATGAACCCATGATACCCTACTCCGCCACGCTGATTGTAACCAGCAAGACTTAAACTAGAATCACTTCCAGATCCGCCGTTGATTGTAACAGTTGCGAAAGAGTTGTCGCCTAAACTTGTAACGTTTCCGCTTAAATTTCCACTGACATCGCCAGTAAGATCGCCACTGACATCGCCAGTAAATATGGCTGTAGCCCCAGAGGTGTTTAAAACTGTGAGGCTGGTATTTTGAGAAATAACATTACCAGTTAGATCTCCAACGATGTTAGAAGGAAGAACTTGAAGTTCAGAATACTTCCAACCATTGGCATATCCTGCGTAAAATAATCCAAATGCTGCGTTTGGATCGTTGACTGTGATGTCGTCGTCAACACCAAAAATGTTAGTATGATTAACTGTAAAAGTTAAATCGTGTGCTGGAGAAGAACCACCTAAGAAATCTCCAGAAACTGTTACGGTATCCCCAGTTCTATAACCATATCCATGGTTAATAATATTAATTGTTGTGTTTGCTGATGTATAAAGATCTGGAGCACCTGTAACAATAACTTCAAGTTCTAGTCCATAACCAGAACCTGATGTTGTAGTTGGAATCCCTTGAATAGTCAAATTATCAACGTTGCCAGCAACTGGTGCGGTTAGAGTTCCAACTATACCAACTACTTTATAGGTAATAGAAGTAGGACTATCAACAGTTAAAACTTTACAGCTTAGAGCACTTCCGCCGTACAGTGCTCCTACATCAGGGTCAGCAAATATATCTGTGCCTTCAGCTAGTCCATCAGAAGTATCCAAATTAGTAAGAGATACTTCATAAGAAATAATAGTTGGAGATACTAAACTAGAAGTAAAAACACCAACTGTTGCTGTTGTACTAATTACAGGGTTTGAATAAACACCATCGGCAGCAGAATTTCCACTAAATGTTGTTGTATCAATTTCTCTATATCTAGAAATTTGTAAAGGAGAAGAATCAAATGTTCCTTTTAAGTCAATAGTTCTAACAAACTGACCAGTTGATAAACCAGAAGTGCTAGGCAATACTAATCTAAAAGTACCGGCACTAGTATTGGCAAGTACTCGATCTTGAATTGTCATTTCATAATAGTTTGAAACTTCAAACCAAGTACTACCTAAACTTTGATCAACGTAACCACGAGTGGCAGCGTCTTGTGTGTAACCCGGTCCTGGTCGAGGATCTAATACATTAGAAATATTACTATTGCTAACATTAACTGTTCCTAGGCCTTTAGGATTTAAAATTAGATCTAAATTAGCTGGAGAAGCTCCTGCTGTTTGAGTTGAAATTACATTATCTGTGATGTTTGTAATTAAAGATCCGGTAGAAACATTTAATGCTGTTAATGTTCCAAGACTAGTTAGACTAGAACTAACAACTGATGTTCCTAAACTTGTTTGATCTATAATTTTAACATTGTTAATTCTATATTGTTTACCAGATACAAGATTAAAATGTTCTGAACTATCCCAACTATCATTAGCATTACTCCATGTAAGAGTATGATTAGTTGTGCCTAAAAGTCTAATGCCGCCGCCATTGGCAATAGTGTCTGATGGAGATGTTACTTTTGATAGATCAATTAATTTGTCTTCAACTTCTAGATTTGTTGTGCTAATGGTTGTTGTGCCGCCATCAACTAGTAAATCTCCAGTTATTCTTACATCGCCGGTTACATCTAAAGAGTATGACGGATTGTTGTTAAAAATACCAATTGAGTTTGTACTTGCTTTGACAAAAATTGCTGGAGCACCTACACCAATAGGACGAGAGTAAATTTTAAAATCTTGACTAGTTCTTGTAGTACTGATATTAAATTCAGTGTCTGTAGACTGAATGATATTGTCGCCGTTGACACCTAATACCAAAGGTTCTTCGTTTTGAATAGTGAGCGTTTCAGTGATAGTGTTAGGATAATCAGCTAACATTAGATCATCTGTAGTCAGCAATTCCTCGCTTGCTCCTACCACTCGAACTATACTATCAGTACTAGCGGACCTAGCATGAAATTTAAATCCGTTTAAGGTACTTGGTGTAAATCCAGGTTTGATAGATCCAGTAAAGTCTGATCCAAGACTTTGTGCCGGAATAAACTCAGGATGATTACTAAACACACCTAAAAGTTTAGATCCAGAATAAAGTTTTGTTATAGTTTTTGTATTTCCATTAGAGTCCTGAATTGACTCTACAGAGAATCCGGATTCGCCTTGTGTGTTATTATAAGCTTTGCTTGCTGGGTATCGATTGATACCGTCGTAGAAATAAAGTCTACCTTCAAGATTATCAATCCAAAAGTCTCCTTGCTGAGGATCTAATGGAGGTGTCCCTTGAACAATAGGGCCAGCACCAATTCTAAATGTTACACCGTCATAGACCTTTAGTCTATTTTCTGCTATGTCAAACCATAGTTGTCCTGTAATTGGATTGTTAGGTTCGCTTGTGCTGGCAAAATTTTCTAAGAGCTTAACAAAATTCTCGTTAATATATTCACCGTAGCCTGTTACATTTTTACCAATCAACACTAGATCAGTAGCACTTCTATCAACTGCGCTATCAACTAATGTAACAAGTAAGCTACCATCTGTTTTGTTTATGCTATACGCCATTATATAATCCTGCCAGTAAAAATAATATAGTTGATTGTTTGATATGGATTTAAAATGCTAAAGGACTGTCCTACAGCACCAACTGCATCTATATTACCAGAACTAGGCAACATATGAATACCACTAAACGCATTATGGTTTTGCCCGGTAACTGCTCCAGAATCTGTAGGCGTACCCGAGGCGTAACGAATAGCATAGTATTGATTTCCGCTGCTGCCTTTTAAATTATGACTGTGTTGAGGTAATTGATTTACTGTCAACGTTTGAGAACTTGTTCCTCCCACAGATCCTAGATCAGTAGCTGCGCTGGTTCTCGAAGGCGTAGGTAATCCTCCACCGGCATCAACAGTGCCAATGCTTGTAATAGTCAAACCAGCTGCCGACGGGAATGTTGTCAACTGAGATGGCATTGTTACTGTTATTGTTGTAAATCCAGCAGTAGGTACGTTTGACTGAACATTAGAAATAACCACAGGACCATTAGTAGTATCAAGACCATGACCGTTTAATACTTTACCTGCCTGAAAAGGTCCATTATCAATGTTTGCATTTGCTACTACAAATGTTGTGCTAAGTGCTCCAACTGTAGTAATGGCTGTTCTTGTCGCACTGGTAGCAGTTGTTAGGATGTTAACGTTATTTCCGTTATCCATACCTTCTCTACCAATTGGAAGTCTTCCTCTTAGATCCGGTAAAGCAAAGGTGTTGTATCCAATAAGTTGATTAGATGGCTTATATGTGTATCCTAAAGCCGAGAACAATTCTGGATAAGTTGATTGGCTTTGTTCACTGCCATCACAGAACAAGTATCCTGGGGGAGGAGTTGTACCAGCATATGAAAATATTGATCCAGCTGGTACTAAACCTGCTGTTGAAAATAATGTTGCCTTATTGATTTTTCTTAGACTAGGACTTAAACTTGCTCTGTAAACTAAGAAAAAGTCGCTGTCTAAACTATCAATAACTTGAGACTTTGAAGCAATGATATCATCACTTAGTGTAGTAACAAACTGGCCGCCAGATTTAATATTTGAAGTTCCGGAAACTGTGGCTGCTGTAATACTTCCACTTGTAGGTGTAGAGTATTCAAACCAATAACCTCTGCCAGGAGTGTTATCAAAACCAATAGCAGTAATTGGTTGATTTGTTACATTGTAATTTGTATTTGCGGGAATATTAACATCAACAAACCAGTTGACTTGATACTCATGGTCTACTGCTCCGGTGAATACCCTAGCGGTAAATCCTGTTCTTTGTGCCCTTGTAATAGTACGTTGAGGTTTTGGTGATGCGCCGTTAAATTCAATTAAAGAACTATCAACATCTCCACTTAATTTAAATACAGTGTTACTAGAAAGACTTGCCGCAGCGCCAGTTATATTTCCAGTTACGTTACCAACAAAGCTACCTGTAAATGTATCGCCTTTAAAATTTTTCGCATATACAGCTCTAAATCTTTTATTTCCGCTGCCTACAATAGTTGAATCAGCACCAATGTCGTGTGCTTCATTTGTTCTTGGATTGATTACTAATCCGCCAAGGTTGGTACCTAATGTTAGATGACCGCCAATGTCTAAATCGCCGCCAATAAATGTGTCTTCTGATATACCAACGCCGCCGCTAATTTGTAAACTACCGGTGGAAGTGCTGGTAGAATTTGTAGTATTTGTGTTTTTTAAAATACCATTAATTAATAAGTTACCAGAAATATCAACATGAGCAGTAGTAACAGCATCTGGAAATAATCCAGGATTTTTGTTGATGCCAACTTGTCCGCTTCCTGTTACTGTTACAACATCTACTGGAACAGAACTGCTGTTAGCTGGTCTCAAATAGATAGCACTATCTGCGTTTTTGTTAGATAGGTAGGTTGCGCCTGTAGTAGTCGATGTAAGAGTAGTTTCTAAACTTTCTCCGACTCTTAATCCAGCTGAATTACGAATGTTAAGAGCAAAATTAGTTGTACTTACAACATCTCCTCTTAAAAAATTTGATGCTGGAACAACAGCATTTCCTACAATTAACGCATCAGACTTTTCACTTGTTCCCCAAAATTTATTAAGAACAAATCCATCAGAATCAAAGTCAGCAGTGGATAATGTAATGCCTTGATTAATTCTTTCAAAACCATCTACAGTTGTTTTAGGATAAAAAGAATCTTTACTAATTATTGCTACTCTAACACCGTTAGTATAAGCAACCAGTACTGTTTTTTCAGTGTCAGTGGCTCTGTCAACAAACTGCTCTGCTACAAACCCTGAGTCAGTCCCTGCGTTATATTGAGGACCTACCAACACCCAAGTTGTACCATCAAACAAATACAATTGTTTGTTTGCTGTATCAATCCATAAATCACCAATCTTACTGTTTTCGGCACTAGGCTGAGCTGTTCCAGTTTGATTTCCGCTAACTTCTACCCAATTAGTTCCATCAAATACTTTTAATTGAGGTTTAGGGACCACAGCATCGGCATCAGTATCGTACCACACTTGTCCTTTAATGGGATTAGCAGGAGGATTAGAGCTGGCAAAATTTTCTAAAAGATGTAGGAAATTTTTGCCAACTGGAACAGAGAACTCAGGATAATTTTTTCCAACAAATGTAAGACTAGTGTTTGTAGTGTTAAGACTTAAATCTTCTACTCTAATCCCGTTAGGTAGCTCTGGATGTTCTGCTGAATCACTAAAAGGTACATTGTATGCCATTACGCTACCTCACCTATACCAGTTAAGCTTTGAATTCTAACTGTATAATCAATTTGAATTAAACGATTTAAACTCTTTTGAACAGGGTGGAAAATGACATGAGTAATTAATCTGCCAAGTCCATTAGCATCACTAGGGTCATAGGCTACTAGTCCTAATTCGTCAAATACATAATCGCTTTCGTTGTCATTTGTATTATCAAATGCTTCTTGTCCTGAGGGCTCGCCGTAGTCTAGTAGACATGTTACAAATACATCAGTATAATATTTTCCCGTAACATGTCTAGTTTCAATTCTATTGCGAGTAGGATCTAAGTTTGCTGAGGCTCTGTCATCTACCACTTTCCAGTAGGTTCTGTTGTATAAACTAGCATTAGTTCCTATCGAATTAGGAGTAAGATAGGTAATAATACCGGTAGGATCAACACTAGTACCGCCATTTCCAAAAGACATAGCATACACAAATCCCTTGCCAGCATTGGCAAGACTCTCGGCAAGAGCAATGCTCATATTTTCGTAATGGATAGCATTACGCTTGTTTACAAAAATTTCCTGAGAGACTGGATCATATATCTTAATATGTCCCTCTACATGGATTCCTGATAGATCTTTACCTTGCATTTTTTACTCTTTTTTAATTATAGACGTCCTACTACAATTTCGATTACGCCTTCTTCTCCGTCAAAGTCCTCAAGGGCTTTACCGATTACAGAACCCATCTTTGGATCAGCAGATGCTTTAGCACGGCCATTTCCTGCACTGATCATTAAGTCACCTTTACGCACTTTACCGTATACGCCAACAGGAACGCGGCCAGTTAATGCCACTACTGCTGTACGCTGTCCAAGACTAACAGAACATTCTAAATGACTGTTCATAATGAAACCTGGATTATAAGAAACTACACCAGCTATTCTAGTTGTGTCTTCGTCTGCTAATGTTACTTCATGAGCACCGCCAAACATTAAAACAGTGCCTGGTTCGTATTGTCCATCTGCTACATATTTTTCTGCTAGGTCAGCATATCGACTAGATGTTGCTTCGCCTTGGAATAGAGTAGCGTTTAAATTACCGTCAACATCACGCACAGCTACAGTGTTTGGTGTACCTGAAGAAGCTACGTCTACCGCGGCAGATCTATAACTAGATCCCACTTTTAATGTGTCAGCTTGTGGTGCTGTACCGGATGTTGGTGTTGTCCAGCTAAGTGTGCCTGTTCCATTTGTAGATAGCACTTGACCGCTTGTTCCGTCGGTTGCTGGTAATGTATATGTTGTTGGGGTCGCAACTGATGAAGCTGCTAGTTCTGTATATCCAGATGTTGATCCCAATAATTTGACTGTTGCCATGTTAAATTACTCCTGATGATATTATATTTAGTTAAAATATGACCCACGTAGATTGTCGTGAAATTTCTACAGTCACTGATGCTCCGATTGTTATTGGGCCAACACTTGTAGCAATTTTATTGTTGGAAATAGTGTAATTGCTAGAAACTACACTGTCTCTTTCAACAATAGGATTACTGCTAACACTTAAAGTTCCGTCTACAGTGACAGATAAACCGCTACCTACTCGAATAGCGCCTAGATCAGCATCAGTGGCTGGCGGCAGATCAGCAGGAGCAACTAACGCTGCAGGGTTAAGTGACAACACCCCGCTTTGATCAATCTGAAGTCCTTTACCAACTTTGACCACCCCTGCGGTGGTTTTTGATGCTGGTTTTACTAAACTAGACTTAAAATCTGCGAAAGTAATTCGTTTGCTCGATTGATTATCTGTTACTACTAATACAGAATTATCAGCTACTTTTGTCACAGACGCTAGGTCAATTATTTTTGCCATTTTTAAACTCCAGATTGATCTCTATTTTAATATTTATCTAGCTGCTGATAAGGCCAAATAGTGGGTGTATTCTTTAGGAAGTTAGCAATAGGGTTGTCACTCTTTGCCAAACGTTTACCCATGTCATTCCATAGTTTACCTTGGCGCTTGACTACAACAACTTTTTGCCCTGCTTCGAATAGTCCCCTAGCTTCTAAATCACTGACATTTAATTGTAGCTGATACAGCCCAGAGATGTTAAATTGAGCATTAAAGTCAACATCCCCCTCGGGACTATATGGATATTCTTGGTTAGAATAAATCTCATAATCTGTTTTCTTTAGTCGTACACCTGCTACAAATACTTCAACTTCATCCACTTTAGGAATGTAGTTTAGATCAATTATTCCAGTATCTCCGTCAGCAATTATGTAACTCTTAACTAGCTGTGTATCGTTGTAAGGAATAGTTTCGCTGTTTCCAATTCCTTGAACAACGCTGTCAACAGCATGGAATAAAGGAATACCTGTACCTAATGTGCCCCTACGTAGCTGACTTAAAACATTGCCCACTTTGACAAAATATTCAATACGTTCACCGTTAATTTCTATAATTCCAGGAACATTTTTACTTGGATTTGGATCGTCCAACACCGTAGCATCAACAACATGAATATCCCTATCATTTTGATTTAAGTTTTGAGTCAAGTAAGTAGCCTTGTTTTTATTAAGTCTCTTATAATGAACTCTGTTTAGAATATCTTTAAACTGCATGTAACCAAATGCGTCGTGTACCACAGTGTTTGTAAAGGCAATAACTTGAACAACATCATTTTCGTAGAGGTAGTCAGTTAGCTTAACAGTTACTAAATCTGCTTCTAAATGATAGTCGACGTTGGCTGTTAGTAGCTTACCGTTCTTAATTACCCAAACAAAGTTTCCAGAAACAACTGGATTTCTTAGTACAAATGCTCCGCCTAATTTGTCAGATAATTCATGATATTCAACTGTGCCCGAAGACAAACTGGTGTTAAGAATTAGATCATCTACTGTTCTTTCTATGCCCAACACATTGTGGTTATAGAAGCTAATAACTTCAAACTCTGTGTTGTTATCGTAAGAATCAGTAAAGGTAATTTCTTTAGTTCCAGTTATTAAGTAATCAGCAAAACTATTGACAACAATGGCAATTGTTTCTCCTTCAACATACTGATCATTGTCGATGGTAACAGTAATATTCGCAGGATCTTCATTGACGATTGAACTAGCAGTAATAGTAGCTCCGGAGCCTAGTCCGCCTATTAGATTAATAGGTGATGTTGGCGCAGTAGCGTAGGTTCCGCCAGATAAGAATTCAATCTGTTGAATTGCTCCAGTGGTTGGGCTTACCAACAGCACTTGAAATTTAGCTACAGATCCAGATGCTCCAATGTCGCCACCATCGGCATCAAGAATGTCTCCAGCCGAGTATCCAGTTCCTCTATCAACTAAAGTTAAAGTAGTTTCATCTAGTGAATATGTTGTTCCTAAGAAATTTAAACTAACATTGTAATCTGATCCGTAGTTCAGTGCTTGTCCAGAAATATAAACTTTTACATCCGAAGCATTAACCATAGTTGTGTCATACTTGTAATCTCTTAGAGCGTACACTGTTTGATTATTTTCCATTGTAAAATAATTTGCGCTTGGAGGTGTTAAGAAAGTTTGACCTGTCTTTACTAACACGTTTTGTTCATATGGCATATTAACACCAACGCTGTTAGTTAACTGATAAACACTTTGGCCTGTTTGATAAATCACCTTTTCGCTCTTAATTACGCTGGCATTCTGAGCTACGTCACCTGCGTCGATGATGTAACTAATAATGCTATTAGCTGAAGGTGGTTCAGCAAATCTAATACCAACTCTAGATCTCCAAGTCTGTCCAATTAATTCAGTATACTGCTCGTCAGTGCTGAATAAGCTGTAGTCAACTAATTCTCCGTTAACTAAAACAATGGCCGACACAGTTGGTAACCAGCTACCTTTAGTAATATACTCTGCTGTTGCTCCGTCAGCAACAAAGTAGTCAATATCAAGTACACTAGAGCTACTGAAGTTAACACTTAAGATATCAACGTGGTCGTTTAATGCTGGAGCCAAATAGAACACTACAGAATTGTTTTCATGGTCAATTACATAATCAGCATTGATTTCTTTTATTTGATCATTGACTTTGACTATGACACTTCTCTCAGAAGGGAAGTATTGACCAATTTCAAATGCTGTTGTTGTACCGTTACCGTAGTGATTCTTAAATAGAATGTTTGGACAGCCTCCGCTTGGTCTGTGGTATACTTTAATAGCCAACGCATCTAATACGTAACCAGGAACAAGTTCTTCCGGACCGCCGCCCACTGTTGGGCTTACAAAATCGTCGCCATCTAAAATAATATCATCAGGAGCAAAACCTGTAGCACTATTTAAAGATGTACCAGTAAATGATCCGCCACTTAACTGTGTATCATAAGAATCAGCAGCTAGTGGATATGCTCCGTCGCTATCAAGTTTTCTAAAGATAATTCTATCACCGTAGGTGTTACTGTCGTAAACATGTGTTTGTAAATCAGCAGTATTAGGTAAAATTATTATGTCAACTTCACCATCGCCCACAATAGTTGTCATTACTGCGTTGGCATTAGTTTGATTAATTGTAGCATAGTTAGGATCATCTATTCTTACAGCGTTCCAGTAGTTGCCGGCAAAATATCCCTGGTCAACCCAGTTAACGCTGTTAAATTCCCATACATGACCTGTGTCAAGAACTTTGTAAACATCTCCAGTAGATGGTGTCCCTGGTAGGGCTGCAAAAGTAGCAACACGAGGAATAAATCTACTTACATAGACATTGATTTGCTCGCCGTCTTCTGGTACGTAAGGCAGTTGAAACTCGTAGCTTCCACTAAAATAATCAACATAATCAATAAAGCTTTCGCTAAAGTTGTCCCAACCACCAGTTCCCCAACCTTGTGAATTCCATCCGTAGCTAACGCCAAAGTCAACACCTGTGATGTTTACTCCACCGTAATCAACTCCTGTCATTAGCTGACTAGTATCTTTACCAATCATACCAGTTAAAGGATTGTAGTAAAAATTAATTCTATCAGCGGCAGTTAGATGTTCAAAGTTCTTATTGTACTCTACAGTAATAACACTGCCAATAGCAGGAGGTTCTACAAATGTTAGTAGACCAGAATAGCTAGTATAGCCTCTAGTAGTTGAAGTTACTGTGCTTAATTTATAGTCCGAACGAAGCATTGGTACTCCATCAATAGTCACGTAAGAGTTACCTAATTTAATATCAGGACTCCACTTTAACGGGAACTGTGTTCTTGAACCGGAAACTACAATTCCGCTGAATGTTTCGTTTTCAATCAGCGTTGAAACTTCATATAGTCCAGTGACTCTATCAAATTTTACTTTGACGTAGCTGCTTCTTAACAACGGATTTCCTATGACTGCTATTGCTTTTGCTGGGGTTCCATTTGGTTGTAGTCCGCCTTCAATTGTAATTTTAGGAGCACGAGCCCAGTTGTTACCGGCATTGATAATCTCAATTCTGTTGAGTTTTCCGTTGGCAATATAGCCTTTTAATTCAGCATCAACTGTTGGCTCATATTGGTTAAGAACATGAGCACCTTCAACTTTGATCACCGGAGGAGTAACGTAGCCAGATCCTTGATCAGTAATACGAACTTCTATTAGTTTAAATCCTAGACGTTCTGCAATGTACTGGTCAGCAAAACCTAAGCTGTCAATGTCTCCAAAGTTAGTTTCAATCTTACCCGAATCTGTGACTATCATGCTCTTGTTTTTGATCTCAAAATTTTCAGTGACAATCGGTAATGGATCAAAATCAGTGATGAAAGATCTAGAAAGATCTAGCTTAGAATAGTTGCTGACAAATTCACGAATCTTTGTTCTATAAGGTTTGACTTCTTTGAGATACTCCTCAAAGAACGCAAGATTATCATTATTATAGGTAACTTTTTGTTTAAGTTCTCCTACATTGTGTTGACTCTTAACAAAGCTAGTTTTAAAGACCCAGTCTACAAACACTTGTTCGTGTAGCGCATATCGCACACTAGCAAAGAACAGATTTAAATATTCAATTTTTAATTCATCAACAAATATTTTTTCCTTAATAGTGTTTAGAATAATCTTTAATTCAGCATCAGGAGCTCCGTCAAAGTTATCAGAATCAAATAAGGGACCGTCATAGCCTAGAGTGTTGTTGCTAAAGTTATAGAGATTTTCTAAGAACTGTATTGTACCATTTTGTCTACCAATTACTGCATAATTGTCTTCTGTGTACAACGGAGCACTATTAATCTTCTTTAGAAGTACCCATCCGCCTGTGCCTATGTTTTTAACTTTAATAATGCTTCCTATAGGAATATCTCTAGTCAGTAATTGATAAGTGTTATCTACTAGATAATCAATCTTTGTAAACTGATTATAGGCAGTTTCAATTCCAGTTTCTAAATCTATATAGGTACTGTACCAATCAACATAAGTCCAGAAATTTCTTACGTCAAAACTTTGACCTCTTGTTTTGCTCCATAACTTTGTCGAATAATCTAATGTGTAAATAGACCAGGACCCGTTATTGGTACTGTCGCTGAGTACCAATACACTGTAATTTCTAACTGTTAATCTAGTAGGATTATTATTAGTTGCGCTGAGATAACCTTGACCACCATTGTCAATAATAGTTCCTATTACTTCGCCTTTAACATTAAGAATAGTTTTTATAACTGCGCCCACGCCAGTACCTGTAATCGTAACATCAGGACCATACCAAGAAATAGGATCGTTGTTTACATCTACTTTATAAACTTTATTTCTACCATAACCTTGTCCAGGATTTACTATTGTAACTTTAGTAATAACTCCATCTTCAACTTCTGGAGTTAATGTTGCTTTAATTAGATAAGACGTAGAAACAAATCTTAATTCTTGTTCAGTGTCTACTGTATCGTCCCATAGAGCACTTACAGCAGTAGGTACTGGATCAAACTGATGTAGATCAGATATATCGTAGTCGTCAACAATTAGTTTAGATTTAAGTACAGAATTTACACGTTCAACAAATTGTTTTAGTGCCTCTACTCGATTAACAAACATGCTTTGGCGAGGACGGAATTCAATACCATATCTCTGTTTTACTGGCAATGATAGATCTGGTACTGGTAAACCGTTATCGTCTTTGCCAACTAGACTGTGAACCCATTTAGTTTCAATGGCTGTAGGAATAGTAGTATTTCTATTAGTGCTCAACAACTTCCACTGGCTGTGATAATTACTTTCTTTGAATGGTGATGTCCAGTATTGTACAGTTAAAACAACGTTCTTAGATTCTAAATATTTCTTACAGTTGATTAAACTAACACTGTTTGTACCAGTGAAGGCAATACAACTATATCCGTAAGCAGCAGGATCAGAAATAAGTTTAGCAACATCAAATGCACTAATGTTTCTACCTTCTATACGAGGAATAATTGTTTTATTTTTAACCCAAAAGTAGTAGGTTTCTTTAAATGTTTTGCTGATGGAATCATAACGTTTGCTTATACTATAAACACTATCTCCATATTTAGATAAGCCGCTAACACCTTGGCTGATACCTTTGTCTGTGTCGGCAATTTTATCCCATTGACTTGGCTTTAGAGAACTCTCTACCCATTCGTAGATATCTATAGAAGCCGTATCATATAGTTTATTCCAGTTTCCTGTTCTATAAGTTATATCGCCGGCTTGTGATTCGAGGAACCTAGCATCATTTAGATCCCACCATAGTTGTCCAACTTGATTCTTAGTCCAGTTTGACCCATCGTCAACATTTACAGTATCAGTACCTACACTGTACATTGCTGGATCAAAATATGTTTTGTATTTGATTTCTTGGTCAGCAACGCCTGGAATTTTTCCCTGTACCGGATCAATAATATCTAAGTAGGTTACAATTTCATTCTTGACTCTATCATAGAGATAGGCTTTCTTAATTTCTTTAACTGTTGGCTTATCTACTTGCTGATAATATAAATTCCAACTGCGCTGTGTTGCTGGTTTTACATAAGAATAAACTACCCCAGCGTTCAGTATGCTAGCATCTTCTTCATTTTTAGCTGATACAAGAACACAGCTATTTCCAACAGCTACTTGAGAACCGTAGTCACTTTGGAAAGTACTGATGTTTGTCAAGCTTTCGCCATAGATAAAATTATCACTTAGTCTATCAAATATATCAATTCTACCAACGTTTAATACAACATCTAAAATTCTAAAAGAACCAGAAGCACTATCAAATGTAGTTGGTCTTTCGTTTGCTGGACTTTCAGGATCATTTACATAATCTGATGTTGAAGGATTACCTTGATAATCTAATATTGGAAAATTAGGAATAGTTTCTGAGTAAGCATCAAAACTAGCTGTTTGATACACATCCCCTTCTAGAGCAAACACTACAAGGCTATCATCGTTCATAAATTCAACATGATATCCAAATTTCTCTCCGCCATCTTCGTTGGCATCCAATCTGCGAGGACTGTTTATAATCTGTTGTTGTACAAACTGAGAGGTTCCTAATTTATAAACAATAACTTGTCCAATATCGTCTTTGCCCAGCACGTTAACATCAGTGGCTCCTACAGCAATATAGTTTCCAGAAGAACTGATAGTCACACTTTGGCCAAATTTTTCAGCATCGTTAGGTAGATCTAAACTTAATAACTGAGGAGATGACGTATTGTAAGTTGACCCATTAATCTTATAAACAATAACTTCTCCAGAGAGAGTATTTGCCTCAGGCGCTGCTACCACAAGATATGTTCCGTCAGCACTTAGAGATAGATCGTGTCCGAAGCCTGAAGAAGCACTAGTAATAGTTTGTACTAAAGTCCAAGAAGTTCCAGAAGTAGTGTATATCTTAACTTTGCCAGTGGCCGCTATTGCTAGAGTATAGACATTGCCATTTTTAGCAAATGCCATATTTGTTCCTAGCAATTCAGTTCCAACTCCTTGGATTGCTGGCACATCGTCGTACTCGCCGTTTGACTTAGAAACAAATAGTTTAACAATACCAGCATTAGAATTATAGCTAGGAACTGCCAAAGCTAACCAACGTCCGTCTCTGCTAAATTTGATCACTGATGCTACTTCATCAATTCTATCAGTTAATGTCCAAGACGCAGCATCTGTGGCTTTTCTATAAATGTGAACTCTGTCGTCGTCGGAGACTGCGGCAAGATTTCCGTTGTCGGTGATAGAAATAGCTGTACCAAAATTTAAATTTACAGCTGGTTCTAGATTGTTGATTCTTCCTTGTCTATACACAGGCTTGTTGATATAGGCCGCCCATTTAGAATTTTCATTTTTGTCTGCCCATACAATTTCATTTTCCTTCATAAATGGAGGAACAATGTCGTTGGCTAGATTAATATCTCCAATTCTTTGAGAACCAAATTCGTATAACTTAATAGTGTTGGCGTCAGTAAAAGACTGCCAGCCCTGTACTTCTTTGACAAATTTTACAGTATTACCGACAATTTCTGTAACTGTGTGTAGTCCTTGAAGTTTTTCACTACCAGTAATTCCAATGATATCACCTACGCTGATCGTTGAAGACGATGTCAGTGTTAGTGACACAACTTTGTTAGAACTTGTGTATACAGCATTTGTAATTTTAGAGTTAGAATTGTTAAATCGATAAACATTCCACTCTCTACCTTCAAATCCGCACCATACATAATCGCCCACTTCAAAATTAGCAATGTCAATGCTTAACACATCAGACAGTGTATCAACAATGTATCTAACATCTTCTTTGCGAATGTAACCAGGAGTTCTTAAGAATGTATCCAAAGAAGTAACTGGCCAGATATCATTGACATAGTCAGTTGGTTTAACATAAACATCTGTTGTCTTTTGTCTATAGACAAAATCATTAACATTGGGGTCAATAGCGTTAACTAGCTCGAGAGGTTGTGGTTCAATTTTAAATTGTCCCTCGTCTAATATTAACTCAATTTCATCAAATGTATCAACAGCTCCGTATTCACCAACGCGGAATGCCCATTCTTCATCAAAGTCAAGACTTTCTTGATCTGAAGCACTTAGCACATCAAATAATTTATTGAGTACATTTTGTGTGCCCTTTTCAATGATCATACCTTGATAGAATTTGTACTGACTTACATCGTTTTGTATGATGTTTTCAAGATACTGACGCTTCTGATATCCAATTAAGTGTTGAGCAATTTTTTGTTGTCCAGCATCTAAATTATCAGTATCTAGATCGTAAAAATCAGTAAACTGCTCTGCCTTGTAATCCCAGTTGGCCAGTAACTCACTTTTAGGTTTTTCTTCTAGCAAGACCCAACTGTTATTATCAAAAGTTTCTGTTCCTACTAATCTACTCTTAGCAGAGTAATAGAACTCTTTGTACTTTACAATATCCCCTAGTCTATAGTCAGTCCAGGGTTCCCAAGATTGTATCTTAGCTTCGTCGTAGATAAATCCAGGAATTTCAAAACCGCCATTCCAGCCGTTAGAAACATACCCAATAACTTTAACACGCTCTTGATGGAAGCCAGCTTCTAAATCATAGATAGTATCATTGAACAATGTCTTATTATCTAAAGTTGCTACGTGTTCTTTTTGTACAAGATATAGAGTAATACCGTAGATACCGTAAGGAGTATCTTCAGGTTGTATTACAAACTGATTTTCACTTCTGTAAACTTGTATAAACTCAGGATCAAGTTTTTGTCCGTCAACTCTGTAGACATTATATCCGTAGAACGGTTCAATCAAACTTTCAGCAATTACATTTGCTCTTTGGAAAATTAATTTTTCTGAAGCAGGACTTAAACTAATAGCAGAACCTTCTGCCCATCCTTGTGTGCTCCAGAAGCCAAACTCTTTACAGCTTGTTTCCCAATTTGTAATAGCACCTAATGTGTTATTAAAGTCGTCAAACACAAATCCTAAATCTTCTAAATATGCGCCGTAACCTTGTAATAGGTCTACTACTTCTTGAACTGTGGCTAACTTTACTCCATAGGCAATTTTGAAAGAATCATTTTTATTAAAATTTGTTCTAATAATAATTTCTCTGCCGCCAATAACTGGAAGCTCTGCCAATCGAGCAAAATAATCTTCATCGAATGTACTAGTGCTAGTATGTGTAGTTGTTACTCTATAATAAAGTCTGTTATTTCTTACAACTTTTCCAGCTACATATAATCTTCCAGCTTCCCATTCAACGTAACTTTCGCTGATGCCGCCAACTTTGATCACACGATCAATTTGTCGACCAGGATAAACTGTAAAGTAAGGATTATTAAAATCATATCCTCTTACTTCAAACCCGTCAGCATATTTTGTTACAATAACACCACTGTAAACAACTTTTTCAACTGCGCTTGATGTATTGAGAGCTATGTTAAAATTTTCTTCAGGAACAAATACACCACCAGTAGATGTTGGTGTTTTGCTATCTAAAAGAATTTTATATTTTTCTTTATTAGTATAAGATCCTAATCTAGTTGACATTTTATTAGTCAATGATTTAAGATCTTCTTTGTATTGTTTAATCTTATCAGTGTTTTTACTTGTCAAGTAGTCAACTACATAGTTAATTAAACCTGCTGTGTAGATTCTACCTTCAACACTGTCGTCAGCAACTGAAGACACTACAACATCTTCTAGTCTAATTACTTTTTCAGTTTCGCTATAGACTAATTGATCTACAATGTTTTTAACTATTCTGCTTCTGTCAAAACAACGACCAATGACGTCTGAAGGACTCATTAATAAACAAGTTTGAATTAGAGCAAAAGGATAATAACTGCTAGTTCTCCAAGCATATTCTACTGGAGCACAATCGCCGAATTGAAAATAGCCTTCAGTTAGGGGTAGAACACCAACTGCATATCCGGCGTCTAGCGGACTTAATAATTGACCAAACTCGTCAACTGGCAGTCCTTGCTCTAAAATAGTTTTAGCAAATTTAGCTACAACACGAACAGGTTTGTTTGGTTCTTTGATAGTGCCTGTTCTTATATCATCCCATAAGATTAAATTGTCTTTGGTGTAGGGAGCAGGACCATAGGTATCTTCCCACCAGGTTGGTTTAATACTAAATCCAAGGCACTCCCATGGTCGAATATGAGGCTGATCTGTGTCAAACATCCAGAAATAGATTCCTCTCCAGAATGCTGGTATTTCTTTGCCGTCTGGACTTGTTTGATTTCTGTAGTTAAAGGTGAAAGAATCGTTTCTATCAAAACCAAGGCTCTTGGTATAATCTTTGCTGACATTTAGTGTCCACTGATAGAAATACTTAGAAATAATAGAATTAAAACTATCCAAACTATAGTCTGTTGGTCTGCTGTAACCAGGAATATAATTATAGATATCAAAAATTTCTGAATTGTAAGAAACTTTGATGTTATTAAAAATTCGTTTTTCAAGTTCTAATATTACATCATCTCTATAATCATTAAATGTAAGAGCTATGCTTCCGTCGTGTCCTCTAATAACACTGTTAGGAACTATAATTTCTACAAAAGAATTTTTAGGTAACGGATTTTCAAATTCAATAATAGCATCTTCAGCGTCTTTGGTAATTTGATAATCTACATCAAACTCTTGTAATACAGTGTTGACAAACACTTGAACTTCAAAGTCTGGAATTACATCGTTATATCTGTTAATTCTAAAAATTCTAGTAACTTCTGGTGTGACATTAGGAACATCAAATGTGATTATTTCAGGTCTATAAGAAGTATCAACTATAATCTCTGGAGTAAAACTAGGATACATTCCTAACTTAGTAGGAGTAGGGGGAACAAAACATCCATCGGTAGAGTCGTATTCGTAGACTTCAATGGCATCCCCTTCTTCGATGTCTGCGAGAATTTCAAAGAATATATCGTTGCCAAATACATAGTCTCGGCCATGAATTAACTGTTCGCCGTTTAGATAAATTAAAACAGACTTGTTGCTTAAGGCATTTAAATTAAATGCTTCTGTTAGAGGATAAGTTTTAGTTCTATAATCTAATACTGTGTATTCAAGTTTGTTGAAAGCAGTATAGGCAAACATGTCACTCAAATAATAAGGACTTGATTTTGGTTTGTTGGTAAACATCTGCTGTAGAACTGAATTACACATCAACACAGGATCTGTTTCAAGTACTACATCTGACATTGCGTTGATAAACGCTCTCTTGAAAATACCGTATTCAATTCTTGCCTTGTCAAGTGCTTTGATCAAGTTAGCATTTTTATCGCCAAGATGATACAAGGCAAAGTTCAACGGACTGCTGTGCTGTACAAATCTTGTACCAAACTGGCTTACTGCTCCTAGATCTCGTAGATTACCGTTGCCAGGATACTCGCCTTGGAAGTCGTTGACATACTTAACAATAGTATCAACATGATTGATGACTTCGCCAAGAGTAAATTGTTCTACACTGTTGTTTAAAGGATTGTTTTCTAAGTTAATAGGAATCTTATAGTAACCGTTGTTATTTTTTGGCCATGCGGCGCTGGTCTCAATTGTTACTGTTTGGCCTGTTACTGCTGTACTTAATACAACAAATCTGTAATTAATACCTTGTTCAATGGTATAATTTTCTGGATGTAATCTAATTCCATCTATGAAAACATTTACAGTTAACGGAAGATCTGCGGGCAACTCGTCATAGACATTTATAGCAAACGTTGAAGCTTCATTATTGTCGTTATAGATTCTAACAACAGGCTGTACAGATATTGATTTGTTTTTAATCCAAGCGTTCTTATAAGAGATTCTATCAAGGTCTTCTACAATTTTTAAAAATCCAACATCAGCGTTTTTATGAACTAATTTGTTATTAGATTTGTAGGCAAAGTCAGCATCAGATAATAGATTAAAATCAAAAACAATATCTCCAATGTTATTGATATTTCTATAACTAAGTGGGAATCCTAATACAGGATCATTACTACCAGTGCCTACTCTATAAGAAAAAATCTTATTGCCAGCAAAGCTCGAGCCTTCATAGATGCTAGTGTCAGAAAAACTTACACCGTTTTTGTCTACGACATCAAATAAAGGACTTTGATTTAAAGATGTTTTTGTCTGTGATAGTTTCCATTCACTGCCAGTGAACCAATAAGACAATCCTTGATTTTTAGTTCCCCTATTAATACTAACTGCTTCAAATTCTATTGGATTTGTATCTTCAGCAGGGGCTAGATAAATTTGTCTTCTAGGAGTTGTGTAAGATTCAAGCACATGAGTACCTGTACCAACGCCTAGAATATCAACTTTTTGTAATAAATCTGATCTAGTACAAAGTTCAATGGTGAAAGTATCAATTACATTAACATAATATACTTGTCGATTTACTAATCCAGGAATATTATTATTACCTTCGTTGGTGTAGGTTACTCGAGACCTTAACGACAGACCATGATTAGAAGTAAATGTAATTCTATCAAAAAATGGATCTACAGTGGCAGCATTAAAACTTAAAGCAGGTGCCGGTGGTGTTACTGTGATAAAGTTAACATCATAGATTTTATTCTTAACAGTGATGTCTGTGTCTGCGGTAAACAATACACGCATACCTTCAACGAGATCTATACCATCAATGTTATAACCTAAACTTCCTTCAACTGTGCTGAATACGTCTTTTGTAAATGTATCAATTACATCAACGCTTTTTTTAGACTTATAGCCAGAATTATAAAGTTTAATTCCAGAATTAAATTCTATAATTGGTCGTGTGGCGCGAGCAGTTTGATCTAAATCAACATTGGATTTATTAACAGCCGCACTTACTTCCACTACGTCTTTATGGAACCAACGATTGTATCTACTCCAGGAGTTACCATCTGGACTAGCTCTGTTAATTGTAATGTAATCTTTACCAACTGGATATGTGCCAGTTTCGCTGAAAGGCAACTGATCAAACGGAACATCATCAAACAATACTGATTGATCAACGGAATAAGTTGAACGTATTTCTAAATCTTTCTCAGAAATTAATTTAATAGCTGTACCAACGCCCTCAACATACCAAAAACCTTGAGAATATTTTTCAGGTGTAACTAAGCCGCCAAATTCTAACTTCATTCCATTGCTGAGAGCAATCTTTTCTGCTTCTCCGTTGGGAATTACAAAAGTTTTTTTACCAATTAAATCTGTATCAATGTCAATGGCTGTATTTTCTTCAATGTCTAACACATGAAATACGCCGCCAGTATCAACAGAATTTTCACTGACGTAGAACAATACACTTGGAGCATCTTTAGGAACAGTAAATGTAATTACACCGTCCTCAACTGCTACTCCTTCAACACCGTCGGTGTATCTATCTACAGTTCCAGATGTTCTTAATTTCTTAATACTAAATGGATGGCCTGGAGCAGTAATTTCAAATCTATAAGTTTGTCCTCTAAACAAACGTAGAGTAGGGTTTCTTGTTAGACCATTAGGAGTAAACAAATAGGCTACATTGTCGTCTTCGTCAACACCGGCAACTGTATATGTACTGGTAATATCAAGATAGTTGCCAAGAACTTTAATTGGCTCAGGGCCAAAAGGCAACCAATAATATTGTTGATAGTTTACAAACTTATCCCAGCAGATGTGCGGATTCCAACTATAAAATTCTTGCTTGTTAACTCGTTCGTGATTGTCGACAACACCGTCATTGACAGCAATATGATTAATGTGATCAATATAATCTTTAAAGAAAGTAGTATTGCCTAGATAATCTTGAATTAAGGCAGAAGGCTCAAACTGATAATTTTGACGAACAACATCTGCTGCTGCTAGATAAACATCAGTGGCTTTGCTTGCTTTTGCTGATTTACGACCTACATACCCGTTTAGTTTTTTTACAGTACCAGGCTGAATTAACTGATCAACAGTGGCCTGTAAAAACTTTTTGTTACTGTTAGTTCTATAATATCTTGGCAATAGATTAGAACTATTTCTTTTTTCATTTTTACTGGTTGGCATTTTTGGTTCGGTCTGATCGTTGTTAATTGCCATTAGTTGCTCCCTGCACTAGTAATAGACTGCTTGTTAATAATGCGCTGTTCAAGTTCAATTGCGCCGGTGCTCTTAATTTTGCTAGATGTAATAGCTGAAATAATTTCAATGTCGTCAATGGTTGCTCCATTGATAAACAATTGATCTTTTTCACTTCTAATTTCAAATAAGCCACCGAAGCTTAATTCTGTTTGTTTTGGTACAATGATAAAGTTTACAATATTAGGCGCTAGTTTATTCATAACATAAGTTGATAACTCGCTGAAGTAAAAATTGTCACCGAACTCCCAATTCTCTAATGCGAAAAATTCAGCAATAGCAGTTAGTACTCTAGATTTGATATCATTGTCACTGATTACCATTTCTTCATTTTTAACTACTTTGAATGTAGCTTGTACATCACTTGATGCCTTGCTGCCAAATAGTACCTTGTATTTTACTGGGTGATAGATGATTTCATCACTGATAGATTTAATTTTATTCAATTCTGGACTTAGTAAATTAAACAAGGTATCGCCACTTGGAGGTAATGGTTCAATTCTTCTACCTCCAGAAATCCATTGACGATATTGAATGTCGTACTCTTTGGTCAATACATAGACATCAATTAGGTTTGTAATACCTGGGTCAATTCTAGCCTCGTAGTCGGCATTATGAATATATTGAAACTTAATATTACATCTTCCCGGAAATACTTTGTAGTCAAGTGTAACTTGAGGAATTAGATCGTTGTCATATTGATAAACTAGATCTTTATCAATGGAATAAAAATAATTGCCAGTTGATCTTCTGTTTGACGGCACTGCTAGTTCGTTCTGAGCAATGTAGACAACATCATTTTCATTGTTAATATATCTATAATCCTCTTGCCCTTGAGCAATAGAATATTTTTCTAGAACAATGTATTTTAGTTTAGCTTTAAGTGGATTACCCTGATCATCAAACTCGTGAATTTCTTCAAACAAGTTTGGATTGTCTACGACTCCATCTTCGTCAGTGTCACTAAAAGTAATTTGAATTTTTTTAGTATCGACATATCCGTCAATGCCTTTAAATTCTTCTAAGACTTCCCAATCACGATCGTAGGTAAAAGGTACAGTACTACCAGGTTGTGTGTTGATGTTTAACACTTTAATCTTATCTTTGACTACTGTATTATTTCGTGTGTCATAGATCTTGTCGCTGGCATCAAAGAAGAAACGAACTTGCTGATCACTTTCAAAAACATATCTAATTAATCTAGAAGTCACTGTGTAAAATTCTGTGTCCGTAGTAAACAAGATTAACCAACTTCTGTCAATCTTTTGATTGGTTGTGTCGCCTTGTCTACCTAGACTAAAAGAACTTGTAGTGTTCAAATTGCTTTCAAGAATAATTTTCCAGCTTCTAGTTTCAATATTGTATCGCAATCCAAATGGCTTGTTATCAAAAACTAGATCTACCATTGAAGCAACTGTGGCAGCATCTAATACAGTCTTCCACGCAGGAATAATTTCAGCCAACACTGGCTGTAGAGTAGAAGTACTAGGCACAATGTCATTTAATAACAATGTTCCTGTCTGACCATCAGGTAACAATCCTGTTCCGTTGTTGGTGCCATCACCGTAGATGCTGACAACTTTACACCATAATGTAGTTGTTGCTCCAGCAGGCAACGGATTAGTGCTTAATGTAATTGTGTTTCCGTTAGTTTTATCAAAATGATAGCCAGCGGGCGCTTCAAATTTAACCAACGCTCCAACAGTAAAATGTCTCAAAATACTACCAGTATAGGTACTGACTTTTTGTACTGTTAAAGTATCATCATCTTTTAAGTAACCAGTACATTGATTAGTGTCTGTGGTTTGATTATACCATCTAACTCCTGGCAATGTATCTTTGACGTTGATTCTAGAAAATTTATTATAATAGAAGTGTTTAAGATTTAAACTTTTCAATACTTCGGTTACTTGATTGTAAATTACAGCTTCAATGTCAGTTCTAGTTGTAAACTTAAATTTAAAAGCATCGGTGTATTCTTGTTTATAGATGGCGCCATCGTCAGCAAACAAATTAGTTTTACTATATTTGCCAGTTGGATCAACTAGATCAAAATAGCGACTGATACCGCTAGAACTTCTGTTTACAGCCTTAACTTTAGCAATCTCTTGACTGGTGCTGAGCGGACTAATGTTATAATCTTCAGCTGTAATCATTCTATTTTGTGTGTAGTAGGTAGCTGGGGCTCTACTCTTAATAGAATCATTTGATTCAGCAGGACTTGAATTGCTTACACTACTTTGTAGACTTAGTGTGATTGTCAATGTTTCGCTTTGTCCAACATTGCTGATATAAGGAATGTCGATGGTGACATTTTTAATATCTCTAGCATTAACGGTGTAGTTAAGGCCGTTGCTGACTCTGTAGTAGACTCTAAAATTACCTAATGGTAGATTACCAAAAACGCCATCACTGAATACTAGACTAATTCTATCTTCAGCTCGTGTAACAACGCCGTAGATATTACGAATGTTTTTGTTTAGGCTATTGTAAATTACATTGTTGCCTTCAAAGCTAGGAACTTGTGCCCAATATTCATTTTCAATACCGTTTTGATCAAGTTTATACAACCATACATCGCTGTTATTGATATTAACCGCGTCGACGTCGACTGTTTCGTCTGTGGCTGGTTGTGTTATAGCAAACGTACCTTGATTTAAAATACCTTCTTTAAACATTAAAAAGAAACCAGAATTAGTACTGCTGTTACCTTTTCCATCGTCTCTATATATAAAACTTAAACGATTAGCAATACTTGGCGGCTCTTCGTAGAGTTCACTTTTACCACTGAATGCTGTGCTTACTACTTCAAAATTCATTTGACGGCCATCAACGGTTTTGTTAAAACTATAGATAGGCACATCGCTGTTAATTGCTTGGAATCGATATTGTTCACTAGGTATGCCGTAGATAGTGTCTTTAGCGTCAGGGTTACCAAATTGACGTGTAGCTGGCAAGGCCGAGTTTAACACTTTAACAAATTGGTCGTACCAATTAGCGTTAGCAGGATCGTTCCAAGTGACAATCTGTCCGCTGAGGTTACGGCCGTTGCTATCATAAACGTTTTGTGTAGTTTGAATGCCAGTAAATTTCAGCAGACCTTGAGCAGCAACATTACGTTTAGCCTTGTAACTTAGTAAACGAGCAAGGCGCAGTACACTTTCTCGGCGCTCAGCTAGTTCAAGAAAGTTTTCTCGAGCATTAAGATCTGTACGGAAACTAATGTTTTGACCTAAGAAAGCAATTAGATCAATCAGCGCAAGGTATTCTGAGCTCTCGATGTAATCGTTGAAATCTTCGGGGTAGTTTTCTCTAATATAAGCAATCATTACGCGACGAAGGTTTTCAAAGTCATAGCTTTGAAAGTCGGCGTTACGAAAACTTTGATAAATGCGTTTCCAGTCTTCTGCTACTAATAATCTGTTTTGGCGATCTGTTGCTGACATATCTGCTTCCTAATATACAGATATTTATTGAAATTTATAATGTGGGTATATAATTAGCCTATTAGGCCGTTAGCTTGATCAAAACGTAGTGTTAACGCTTCTTGTATATTGTAGGGCAAATAGGTTAATTCACATTCTATTTGTATGCCGCTTTCATAGGTAGTAACGGTGACATTATTTGCTACTACTCTAGGATCATAATTGATAATATCTTCAACGTTGGTGATAATAACAGATTTAAGATCTTCTGTTAATGGTTCAAACAAAATATCCCAAATAATTGTTCCGAATGTAGGATCGTTTAGTCGCTCGCCCTGTCGAACATGAAAGTGATTTAGTAAATCTTGCTTGATTAAGTTTAAATCATAAAGGCCAACATTCTTTGTTCCCGCAACTGTGCTAAATCCTTTATAAGTTTTAGCTCCAGGAACATTGCTCCTAGCCGATGGACCGGGAACTACAATTTTATCATATAAACGTTGGCTAGCTGTCATAGTAATATTTATTCTTGATTTTCTTGATCTTCGCCGCCGGCTTTGATCTTAGCAAATGTGTCTGTAATAGTAGTATATGTTTTCCAATATTCAGGTACAGGAATAGCACTTCCCGTTTCTCTATCAGTACCATCGGGTTTAAAACTTGCTGGATCTAAGTTTTCATGATGCGGCCAAGGCTCATGAGTTGGGATACGAAGCATGATACTTTCAATTGTAGCTTCATTTTCGTCTGGATTTTCAAACGTTGACAGAGGTTCTGGAACTGCTGCCGTTGCGGCTGCGCCAGCTGATGCTGCCGCTGGGCCGTTAAGATTGATATTGCCGCCCGATATAGTAGTGTTTGCTGCCGCAATTTCCATGTTGCCGCCCGATGTTAACTTGTTTGCTCCGCTGGTATTAAGATCAAAGCCGCCGCCCACAGTAAAATTAGCTTGGCCGCCTGTGTTGATATCTAATGTTGCTTCGACATTAATTTTAGTAGCACCAGTAACAGTTTCGTCGTGTGTTCCTGTAACTTTGATCGAGTTATTTGCGCCAACAATTAAAATTTTATCTGTACCAACTTCTGTTTGATGTCGTTCTTTTACTTTTAAATTAAAGTTTCTGCCAACTTCAATATTAAAATCTCTGTCAGCATAAAAATTAAAATCGTTTTTTGTGTGTACACTTATGCTGTCTTCGGCATAGATATCAATTTTACCATCACTGGACAACTCAATCCAAGCAGTACCTCGACTGTTACCAATGTAAATTAAATCTTCTGAGTTATGTAAAAGTATCTGGTGTCCGGTTCGTGTTCGAATACGTACAAGTTCGTTGTGCGGAACATCTGGTAACCCATCAAGCTCGTCTTGTTCAACTGCGGCATAGTCAGGTGGACCGTCAGTGGCTTTTGTTCTGCGTAAGAACTTATCATCGCCGTCGTCCATAACAAACGTTGAGCCAGGTAATCTGCTGACAAATGCTCCTACAACTTTGCTTTCTGCTTTACCTACGTTGCCTCGCTTGCCTTGTTTGTCAACAGGACCAGGGGTTGATATTCCAAACACTGCGCTAGGGACTTCTCGACGAGCACTAGATGTAGTAATTCCTCTAATGTCATCTTCTAATAGTCCTTGATTGTCAAAAACTTCTTCTAAAGGACTAGCTGGTTTAGGAATAGATGTAGGATCTGCTGTTGTCGGATTGGCTATTTTATTATATTCTGCTACAGGTACACGCTCTTTATCTGTAGCTTTACTATCTTCAACTGCGAATTGTGTTGCGGCATGTCCCGGAACACTGAAGTTCATAAAATTATCTGGTATACACCCAATAATATAAGTTTTCTTTGGGTCACCGTCGATGGCAATTACAATAACTTGTGTGCCAATATCAGGAGGCACCATCCACATACCGTAGGCCTTTTGTGTATTGTCATAGTCGTCAGGTTCTTTGCCTAAGAAATCTACACTAGTTTGACCAAAGAAAGGACTGCTGTAATAGGCATAACGAAGTTCTGTGGTACTAGCTTCGTTGTTTCCTACTTCTCGTAAAATTTGAACCTGAAGGCGACCCATATACTCAGGATCGTTGTGACTTACGATCTTTGCTATATGCGGGCCTGGACTGGATGGTTCGCCGCCTACTGGTTCTCTTGTTTCTATTCTTGACATATTAACTTGTTGCTGGAGTAGATGTTACTTTTCCATCTGCGTCAGTGACTAATGTAGATCCGTCATCAAATGTTTGAATGCTTGATCCGTCATCAAAAACTTGAACTCCTGGAATAGTAAAGTCAGAACCTGTAGCTAATACAGGCTTAGCTGGTGGAGGATTATTTTGTCCCATTATTCTATACATTTGTAATTGCTGAGTGAACTTACCTCTACTAAAACTAGAAACAATTTCACGAATTTTATACATTCCGCTAAACATACTTAACGATGTAGTTGTTTGTAAATCATACATTCCGGTCTGTTGATTAATGTCAACTGGGCTTTTAAATCCCACCTTAACAAATACTTCACCTTGCTGCCAATTGATTTTACTGTCAGCATTGATAAAAGGATTGTCAGTGCTAACTGCGGAATAATTTCCAACTCCGCTGTCTCCTAGATAATAAGGATCACCTAAAATTGTTAAATTTAATCCAATCATGTCAGTGCCAGATGTAACAGCATCGTGGAATTGACGAGCAGCCATACTGGCTTTGTCATCTTGTCCGCCACCACCTTTATAAGCAGTGCTGGTCAATACACCGTCTCTCATTACCACTGTTGGTAATTCTTTCTTTGTTGGTGCTGCTCCTTCGGGCGCGGGTTTCTGAGGATTATCTTTTTCAGGAGCGGCTCCGCCGGTGTTCTTTTGACGCTCAACTCCGTCGTTGTTTGCTCCGCTGTCTGCGGTCAGTGACTTATAAAAACTGTTTTGAAACTGAATGTCCCAGTCAATAATGTCTGTGTTTTTACCAGTATAGACATATTCGTATTCTTTAACCACTTGCTTATCAAGTTTTTTAACTCCGTCAGGAGCAACGTTAGGAGGAAGAAACGCACTGGCATTAACTTTGTATGGAACTACACGGTATACAATTAATTTTGGCTTAACCCCAGTTTTCTTTAGGTTTTCATCAGTGGGAATATGATACGTATGTGCTTCAATTCTCCACCATTGTACCATTCCGTCTTTAACTTGTTGTAGTGCTGTTCTTCCGTAATCACTCATTAGAATAACTTGGTTGATCACGTTGATAATATCGCTACCTTGTGTAAACTGGAACGTACTTTCTTTAGGATTAATAGTTAAATTACCACGAACATAGATTCCTTTTTTATCATCGTAGACAAAGTTATCTTTGGCAAATGGCGTAGTACCTTTGTCAAACACACTAAATCCCATGCCGCTTTTTCCAATATCGTTGACTGTAGTTTCAATTTGAACTTGTGTAGTATTGTATTTTCCTTTGTTGCCGGTTAATCCTAACTTACCATAAAAGTCTCCACCAGCAACTGCTGCGGCGTTAGGATTAATAGTAGCTGAATTAGCAGGCGGAGGACTTACACTGTCTCCTGTTTTTAAATCATTAGGAAAACTAATTAAAATTTGATCAGGCACATTGACATCTTTACGCCTAACTGCTTCTGATAACCATCTATTGAGATTATATTGTAGACTATCTTCACCTGTTTGTAGCATTTCAATAACTGTCTTACCTTGTATTGAAACATCGCTCTTTAATTTACTGTAAACTGTGCTATATCCTTGTTCATTCCAAGGATATGCCCTAACATCATATTCACAACCCTTGCCAGTGACCTTCATGCTGATGTTTTGTATCTTCATTGGAATACGCACATTAGCATTGTCAATCTGTATGTTTTGTCTATTGGCATCAATGTGCCCTTTAAATTCAATTGACAATAACAAAGGTACTTGTGTATAGTTTGGATGGCCGGCGTTTAACGCGGCTGTCTGAATACTCTCGAAAAATAATCCCATGCTGTAAGGTTCTGTTATTTTAAAACTTAATCCTACTGCGTTGGTATTTCCGGTAGCTTTCTCAAATCCATAAGATCCCTTGATTTCTAAATTATCCATAAAGAAATCGTATCCTCCTTGTGGATTGTAGGAAGGTTTATATGACAAAGATATCCTGTCATTGGGCATACCGTTGCCGCTTTTTAAAATAATAGGTCCCACTTGGCCTCGACGATACGTCTCATTGGGAAAATTTAAACTGTAATCGTCAAGAACACTGAGAGTAAAGATATAATTGAACGAAGTATAATAATGTAGTACATTAGGTACTCTTTCTCCGCTCTTAATTCCAGATTGTTCTATAGTTACATTCTTTGTGGCATTGTCAAACAAGTTACCAAATTGTGTTACACTGTTCTTTGCGGCATCTATAGCACTTTGGACTCCAGCTAATCCAGGGATGGCTGCTGTTATATTATTAAGACCGGCTGGAATAGCACCTTTGAGTTTATCGATGGCGCCCGTGATCGCACCGGCTGGCGCACTGAGACCAATGGCTTGACTGGTTTGAGACAAAGTTTTGTTGACTAAATTTGTAGCAGTAGTGGCAGCTGATTTAAGATCAAAAGGCATTTTAGATTCCTAAAACTTTAAACAATCCAGCTTTTTTAGGAATGTAAATTTCAACACCTGGAACAAAATCAAAAATTGGATCTTGTAGCCTATCAAGATTTCTTTGAATAAACACCCACCATAGTTTGTTTGTTCCGTACAAGTCATAGGCCAACAAGTCTGGTCTATAAGCATATTGTGATTCTATTGAATAGACAAAGTCATCAGCTTCTGCTGCCACAGGTCTAATGGCTAACACATCAAGATAATTTTGTACAATAGGAGTGTTATACCATGGGCTTGTTGAAGAATAATTAACAGGCATTATACGTATCCTCCGTCAACATACTTGCCATTGACAAAATCTTGTAGACTAAATCTACGCATTGTTTCTCTACTGTAGATAGGCTGTAAAGTTAGTGTCATTGTACTCTTAACAGGTACCCAAGAATTTCCAGCAGATCCAAACGGGCCACCTCCTGGAAGTGTGCTGCCTGATAAAATGCTTCCAATACCAGCAATGGCTCCGCCAACTGCTCCCACCTTGCCTAGTGTATTTGCTAATTTATTAGATCCTAGTGCGCCGGCAACACCTGCTAGTCCAGTAGCAGCGGCAGCTATTCCTGAAATAGAAGCTAAAGGACCGCTGCCTGCGCCAGCACCTACTGCGCCAGCAGCTGGAGCACAATTAATGTAGCTAACATCTTGAGGCAAATCAATGCTGAAACCTTTTACTACCACGGGCACATTTTTAAAAACATAATCACCGTAACCATTTAATTTTAAAATAGGTGGAGGATTTCCTTGCGCGGCGCCTTCACCTGTAAACATTTTAGTAGCACTACGCATCAGATGAACTGCGGCAAGCCAATATGCGCCTTGTTCAGCATCTTCAATATTAAAAGGAGCAGATATTTGAATTTGATCAGCTCTGCTACTGTTGTAATAGATAAACGCATAGTTTTGATGTGTTAGTTGCTGTTCATCATATGAAGCAGAACTGCTAATTGTAATAGAAGGAGTATATGGAAAAATTAATCCGCCGGCTTGTACCAATGGAGATAAAATTGGACTACTTTTAAATGCCGCAGGAACATCTAATCGCACACGCCAATCTTTTGGAGAATCATTAGGACCAAAAGTTACAGTTGCTCCAGCGCCGCTGGCTCCAGTTTGGCCTCCTTGTGGCAAATTAATACTTCGTAATGCGGAGATCAGTGCCGAGGGATTAGATAAATTACTAAGAGCTCCGGCTACTTTACTCACCGTTCCTAATGCGCTGGCGGCTTGCCCAAGGGCACCATTTACAGCACCCAAGGCTCCTCCGGCTGCTTGACTTACGGTATTAACTGCGCTTTGAACTAAATTACCAATTGGCATAATTTTTCCTTTTGATACATTATTTAGTTGACAAAATAAACTGCGTACTTTATACTATAACACCACCTGGGAGTATTATGAAAGTTAACTATCTAAACAACAAGGATCTACTAGAGGAAATTCACAAAAGCAAAAATACCTATTGCTCATTTACAGATCCTGTGTACCATCAATATGATATTATTTTACCTAGTGTAGAAAAAATTAATATCAGAACCATAGCCGAAGCCAAGAGAAATCGGGCTAAAAGACTAGGACAAGAAGAATACGAACGCCGAAAAAGTGCGGGCGAAAAAGTCAAACAAGCAGATTGCGAAGTCGACTATAAGAAAATTCCAAAAACAGATTTAGTTTTTAGAATAATGACTTTTGATCACATTCCGCTTAACAGTACTCGTAAAAAGAATCCAAAAACGACTGCTGATCATCGAGACAAAGTCAACTTTCCGCCGTTTCAGCATTGGAGATTCAACGAAGCTGACGTACTAGAATGTGTTGGAAAGAGCCACTGGAAAGGTGGTGTTGAAAAGGGTAAGTTCAGCAAGGATCACGGACAAGTTACCAATAACTTGGCCAAGATGTATATCAAACTATGTGAGAGATACGCAACCCGAGGCAACGTTAGAGGCTATACCTACAACGACGAAATGAAGGGGCAAGCCATTTTACAGCTAACACAAATTGGTCTACAGTTCGATGAATCGAAATCAAACAATCCGTTTGCTTATTTTACGGCTGCTGTGACTAACAGTTTTGTTCGTGTGATCAACATTGAAAAACGAAATCAAAATATTCGAGACGACCTGTTGGAAATCAACGGAATGAATCCTAGCTACACAAGAACTGGCGAAGGTGACTATGCCAATGCTATGCGTAGAAATGAAAGTTCTGATGATTGACTTTCGTCAAATTTCTAGCTACACTGCTAGAAGGAGATTTTACAATTGAGTCTATTTAAAAAAGCCGCACTGTTTACAGACATACACTTTGGATTAAAAAGCAACAGCCAAGTTCACAATCAAGACTGCGAAGATTTCGTAGATTGGTTTATTGATGAAGCTAAAAAAGAAGGCTGTGACACTGGTCTCTTTCTAGGAGATTGGCATCACAACCGTAATTCATTGAATATTACCACAATGGATTATAGTTTGCGAGCATTAGAAAAACTTGGCAAAGCTTTTGATCAATTCTTTTTCTTTCCTGGCAACCACGATCTGTACTACAAAGACAAACGTGACATCCATTCTGTAGAGTTTGGAAAATATGTACCAGGCATTGAGATTATTCACAAGCCCACTACTACGGGCAATGTAACAATGTGCCCTTGGCTAGTAGGCGACGAGTGGAAAAAAATGGAAAAGCTTAAGAGCCAATACGTTTTTGGACACTTTGAACTTCCGTTGTTTATGATGAATGCTATGGTTCAGATGCCCGACCACGGAGAGCTTCAAGCAGATCATCTAAAAGGTGCCGAACTAGTATTCAGCGGTCACTTTCACAAGCGGCAACAAAAAGGCAATGTAGTCTATATTGGCAATGCTTTCCCGCATAACTACGCAGACACTTGGGACGATGCCCGAGGTATGACCATTATGGAATGGGGACGGCAGCCGGTTTATAAAAGCTGGCCTGGACAGCCTACATTTAGGACTCTTAAACTCAGTGAACTGATTGATAAAGCTGACAAAATTATTCTTCCCAAGCAACATCTTAGAGTAAGTCTAGACATCGACATTAGCTTTGAAGAAGCTAGCTTTATCAAAGAAAAGTTCATTGAAGATTACGATATTCGTGAACTTACTTTAATTCCAGAAAAGAAAGAAATTGAAATTAACACAGACATCGATATCAAAGCATTTGAAAGTGTAGATCAAATCGTGTCTAATCAGTTGGTTAATATTCAAAGCGATTCGTTTGACAGCAAAGTACTGTTGAGCATTTACAATAGCCTATGATTAAATTAAAACAATTAACTGTTAAGAACTTTATGAGCGTGGGCAATCAGACCCAAGCTGTTGATTTTAGCAAAGAAAACTTAACACTGGTGCTAGGTGAAAACTTAGATATGGGTGGAGATGACGGCGGTAGTCGTAACGGCACTGGTAAAACTACCATTGTCAATGCTTTGAGTTTTGCTTTGTTTGGCAATGCCTTAACTAATATTAAAAAAGATAACCTAATCAATAAAATCAACAACAAACACATGTTGGTTACGCTGTCTTTTGAAAAAGACGGCAATGATTATCGCATCGAACGTGGACGTAAACCCAGTGTAATGAAGTTCTATGTCAATGACACTGAGCAAGCTGCTGGCGAAACAGATGACGCACAAGGCGACATGCGAGAAACTCAAAAGGACATCGACGACCTATTGGGTATGAGCCACGACATGTTCAAGCATGTGGTTGCTTTAAACACTTACACTGAACCTTTTCTAAGTTTAAAAGCCAACGAGCAACGAGAAATTATTGAACAGTTGCTGGGCATTACACTACTGAGTGAAAAAGCAGAGTCATTAAAAGAACAAATACGGCTTAGTAAAGAAGCCATTGTTCAAGAAACTGCCAATATCGAAGCTACAAAAAAGAGCAATGAAAAAATTCAACAAAGCATTGATGGATTATTGACTCGACAAAAGGCATGGCTTAAACAACAAAGAGAAGACTGTGAAAAAATTGCCGAAAGTATTATTGAATTACAGGCTGTAGACATCGAAAAAGAAGTTCAACAACATGCTAAACTAAAAACCTACGACGAACTTTTTTCTAAAATTAAAAGTCTTAACAAAGAAAAAGCCACGTTAGAAACCGCAGTCATACAAGCAGACAAACAAGTTAAGAAATACGAAAAAGAAGTAGAACAGTTAAAAAATAATACCTGCCCAGCTTGTAAACAAGGACTTCATACTCATACACATGAGGAAATGACCGCCACTGCTGAAAAGAATTTACAAGATGCTGTTACGTATCTACAAGGTGTCAGCGACAGTTATGCCACTGTGGTACAAGAATTAGAAGAAATTGGCGATATCAATGGCAGACCTCAAACATATTATGACACCATTGAAGAAGCATTGAAGCATCAAAACAACTTGTCTAGTCTAGAAGCAGCTCTTGCCAGCCGTCAACAAGAAGTAGATCCCTATCAAGAACAAATTGACGAACTACGTAACACAGCAATTCAAGAAATTAGTTGGGATGTTGTCAACGAGTTAACAACATTTAAGGATCATCAAGAATTCTTACTCAAGCTATTGACCAACAAAGATAGTTTTATTCGCAAGAAGATCATTGATCAGAACCTTGCTTACCTAAACAACAGACTTACCTATTATCTAGACAAAATGGGATTACCTCACAGTGTGATCTTCCAGAATGATTTAAGTGTAGAAATTACTCAACTAGGTCAAGACCTTGATTTTGACAATCTATCACGCGGAGAACGCAACAGATTAATCTTAGGGTTAAGTTGGAGTTTCCGAGATGTGTGGGAAAGTTTATATCAAAATATCAACTTGTTGTTTATCGACGAGCTTGTTGATAACGGGTTAGACGCAGCAGGGGTAGAGAACGCACTAGGTGTTCTTAAGAAAATGGCTAGAGAACGACAAAAGAATATTTTCCTAATCAGTCACAAAGACGAGCTTATTGGAAGAGTCAACAATGTTCTCAAAGTTATTAAAGAAAATGGCTTTACCAGTTACGCAACTGATTTAGAAATCACGGATGAATGAAGACATTCACAATTTATTACTAAAGACAGTACACGCATACTTTAAAAAGAATCAGGAGTGGGAGTCTAAGCAAACTCACACTGCTGGTATAGAGGCACGACGATTATTAAGTGAAATTAGGCGACTAGCAAGCATTAGGCGAGAAGAAATACAGGCAGTAAGAGCAGAAAAACCCAAAGTCAAATCACCAAAATACAGAGAATCACTTTTAAGGGACCAAAAGAAAAATAACGCTACATAACTGATGATGTGGTGTTATCAAAATCAAGTAGTTGAAGAAATTCCAGAAGGCTATATTGGCTTTGTTTATCTTATTACAAATCTCACAACCGGACAAAAATACGTAGGCAAAAAACTAGCACAGTTTAAAAAAACCAAACCACCACTCAAAGGCAAAAAACTTAAAAGAAGAACCACAGTTGAAAGCGACTGGCGCGATTATTGGGGTTCGTCTGATAGGTTAAACGCAGATATACAAACACTAGGTCCGGAAAAATTCACAAGAGAAATACTTTACTATTGTAAAAGCAAGGCAGAAATGTCATATCTAGAGGCAAGAGAACAATTTGAACGCAGAGTACTAGAGACTGATGAATACTACAACGGTATTATCAATGTCAGAGTAGGCGGATCAAACATACTCAGGCAGCGTTTACTAGAACAAGCACAGGCAAAATCAAACGGTTAAAGCTCGCACAAGCTAAGTTCGTGTGCCCAAATCCCTGGTGATGTCGCGGGGTAAGGAAATCTCTCGCCGTTGTGAGTGCTCAGCAAGTATCCTTAACAGGACCATGATCAGATATGCCTACATACAACTGGTTTTGCTGTGATAAAAAATTTTAAAAGGCTAAATGAGGGTTAATAGCCCACGGCTGTACGTGTGATAGCGTATGCGTACAGGCCCGCCGTCGTGTTAAGACGGAGCTCGAGGTACCGGACGACCGCCTCTGTAATGCTCTAACGCTGTGTGACATATGTTCGACTCAGATAATGTCCAATTCTTAGCCCTAACGGGCTAAGTGTGACTGAACGATCTAGATAATATCTTAACGCTTCGCGTTGAATTATAATTAAAAAAGAAAAAAGTTCGAGCGACAGCGAAGAACAGAAGAACGTTAGTTCTTCTTCGATAAATAAAATACCATGAAAGTTTATGAAATAATCGTTACTGAAGAAACAAAAGCTGAAAAAAAGCATAGAAGAGCTTATCAAAGCGGTAAAGCTCAGTTGGCTGCTAGATCTGATTCCTACGGCTATGACAGCAAAAAGGGATTAATTCGTTATGATGCTTCAGGTAGGGCTGTTCCAATTAAACCTATTGAAGCTATCAAATCTATGGGAGCATCTGCTGCTCAAAGAACATCTTCAGCAATTCTCACAGCACAACAAAAATTTTATAAAATTCCATTTATTAAATTGATCGGAGTAACGTCTGCTATTGTAGTGCCTATCACACAGTGGATTGAAGACATCGCTGCTGTAAATGAGCTACACAGTGCAGGTGCTTTTGCCAGTGATCCTAATCAACAACAAATGACTGCTGATCTCAGAGAATACTACTCATTGATTGCTATGAGCAGAGTAATATCTGGATTAATTGCTTTTGCTGTCATAGTCAAAGCAAATCCAGCAATGGTTAGGGGAATAGCATCTGCTTTGAGATTCATTCCTGGCGCTGGATTACTTTTAGCTCTTCCTGGGGCATTGGCAATACAAGCTGGACTAGTCTATCTATTAAATCAAGAATCAGTTCAAAAGTTTCTTGCTACAAAATTGCTGTTATGGGCAGCACCAGCTGGTGCCGAAATGGGAGATTTAGGCGGATTATTAGTTCAACCTCAAATGAAAAACATAAGAGGCGACCTTTACAACGCAGTAAAAGACTACATCAAAGGCAGTCCTGAAGGTCAGCCGTCTAGTAGCGGACAACAAGCTACACCAACTTCTTCGAGTTCTACAGAAACTCCAAGGAGCGGTTCGTGGTTGTCTTCATTGGGTAGTGTCAGCGCAAAAGATCTAATTAAACAACTAGGTTAAATTAAACTTAGTTTAGACTTTTTGGTATTTTCAATATTTTCTTTGATGATTTCGTTGATGATTTTGCGATCTTCAACAGTATAGACGTGGAACAAATCTTCACTTGATACACCGCCTCGCATATACCAACTGATTCTAAAAATTTCGTCTTTGATGTCTTTGGCCTGATTCTCTAAGTTTTTTAGATACCGTTCAATGTCAGAGTTTGACTTAGTGATTAGGCTTAACCGAAAAAATTTGCTTGATCCATTGTAATAGAAACAGTGTCTTCAGTGCCACATTCCGAACATTTAACGTGTTGTTTTGGAATATCCCATGTTTCTTTGTTCTTTTCTAAGTGCTGTTTAATTTGAGAATATACTGGTCTATCAGCGTTTCTTAACCAATCTCTAATTAATTCGACGTCTTCTACTACACCTTCGGGGGTAGTTACACTGGCAATACTCAACATAAACAGATCAACTTGTAGTTCTGCTAGTCGTTGATAGATTCCATTGAGATGTTCTTGTTGCTGCTCTTCGGTCATGTCCCCACTTTGAAACAACATACGCTGTAGTTTAAAGTTTTCAACACTGAAATCTGTTAGTTCTTTATAGCTCAGTGGTTTAACATTAACTGTGATTTCACCTATAGCAATATTAGATTCAAATTTTAAATTGCTGAAATAATCAACAACTGGACGTAGGTCAATGTCAAATTCATTATCGGTTCCGCAATTTTTACAAGTATGTCCAATAGACATCATTTCGCCATAAGTGGCCATTCTAATAGACATTAGAATAGCATCGACATCAATGCTGGGCATGTTTCTAGCATCTTTTATGTATGGACAACAGCTTTCAATTACCTTACTGCTGGCTTCGCCATTAAACAATGCGTCAGGGGTTTTAAACAGTATTTCGTCCATACCGGTCATGCCAAACACGGGCATGTTATTATAGTCTCCTTGAAGGGCACCTGCTGGATAAAATAGACCCTTGCTAGGCAAACTTACAAACAATTTAGGTTGTCTATAGTATTTTTTTAGTGGATTGAAATCACTCATTTTTAGTTCCGATAAATATATGAGTATTTATGTACCAAGATTTTAGGAAAAAAAATAATGGCCGGAGAAGTTGATTATAATAAGATGCAAGAAGCCTTTGAGCGGGCATTAAAGGCCCGCGGCTCTGGCGGAGGATTTTCAAGCGGACCGTCAACGCCTACCAGTACTCCTGGCGCGGGCGCACTGGGCGTAGCGACTAACGCAGTTTCTAAAGGATTAGGTGAATTAACTTCTTCTGGTGTTGCTCTAGGAAAATCATTTGGCGATATCACTGGTAAACTGGTCACTGGCGGTGTTAGAGTCAGTGACGTAACTGACTCTTTAACTAAGAATTTCAAAGAAGCTGGTTATAACGGTAGTGTTTTAGGCAAAGCATTTGGCGGCATGGGCAAAGCCGTTGGTGAAGTGGTCAAATATGTAGAAGAAGGTGTAGACACTTTTAGGGACCTCAGCAAAACTGGTGCTAACTTTAATAACAGCATCATTGAACTAAGAAGCAATGCTGCCCAAACTAGAATGACATTGGCAGAATACGGCCAAGTAGTTAAAGAAAACAGTCAAGCATTTACAACATTTGGTGGAACAGTTAGTCAAGGTGCTAAAAAATTCACCGAATTCAGCAAGGAATTCTTTGATAGTCCTGTAGCAGACGAGCTACGATTAATGGGCTACAACACTCAAGACCTCAACAGCTTATTAGCTCTTCAGACAACCACAATGAAGATGAATCAAAAGCTAGAAGGCGACGCACTAAAAAGAGAAATTGAAGCAGCAAGAAACCTAGCAGTAGAAATGGATACTATTGCTAAACTCACAGGGCAAAGTCGTAAAGAACAAGAAGAAAAATTAAGAAAAGATCGAGAAAATGGCCAGCTAATGGCCGCTATCGATCTAGCCATGATGAAAGGTGGTAAGGACGTTCAAAAAGCCTTTGACGGCATGACCACTGCGGCGTCTATGGGAGGCAAAGACTTCCAAAGATTACAGCAAGAAATCTTTGCTATGGGAAGACCAAGTGAAGAAATGGCATCTAAGTTTGCCATGATTGGCGGCGAAGCGCAGAAGCTAATGATGCAGGCTGCTGAAGCAGCTAAGAAAGGTAATACAGAACAGGCAAAACTATTAACTCAACAAGCGGCCGCTGCTGCCGCACAAACTGCTGGTAGTGAATCATTTCAGAACTTGGCTGCTCAAGGCAGTAAAGACTTTGGCGATTTAAGTATTCAATTAAGAAAAAATAGAGTACAGTTAGAAGAAATTGCTGAAAGAGAAAAACTTGATCTAAACACTGCCGAAGGATTGGCCAAAGCAAATGAACTAAGAATGAAGATGGCCAAAGATGAGCAACAAGCTGATAAAGACAACATTGCTAAATCTGCCATCCTTGCTGAAGCTAGAGCTAAAGATACTTACACTGCTATTAACAATGCTCTTGTAACACCATTACAAGAAAAAGTAAACCCTGCGTTAAAAGGATTTGCTGACAAACTTAAAGAACTTAACACAGCACCTGGCGGATTTAGAGGCACAGCAGAGAAGAAGATCGGAGGAGCAGTTGAAGCAGTAGGGGATGCTCTCAAGCAAGGTCAAGAACGTATTAATAGAGAAGGACCTGGTCCTCAACCAAATTCTGAAAGACCAGTAACACCTGAACAAAGGGCTGCTGCTGATGCCCAAGCCGCTAAAGCCGCTGAGTACCAAAAAATAAAAAGAAACGAAGGAAGCTTAGGAGCAGCTGGCAAAATTTTTGAAAACTGGGGCTCTGGTACTATGGTAGAATTACATGGTATAGAAAGTGTAATGAAACCAGAAGATTTAGAAAAGCTAGTTACTGGTACTATCAGTTCTACTACCGCTCAGATGGGCAGTGCTATGAGTAAAGCATCTTCTCAAGGAATTGATATATCAAAAATATCTAAAGATATTTCAACGACTATTAGTTCTAGTACCGGCGGCGGCGCTAGCACTGTGAGAGGACCTAGTCCTAGTATGGGAGAAATGGCTGTAAGCATGTCAAAAATGGGTCTTAAAGACGATCAAAAGAAAGTCTTTGACGAAATAATGACAATGAATTCTCAACAGTCTAAAGAAAAGATTGAGTCATTAAAGGCAGAAAGAGTAGCAGCCAGCGAAGCTAATAAAGCAGCAACTGCAGCCATTGATGCTATGGAAGATAAGTTAGAAGCTGAAGGTAGACATATTAAAGATTTTACAGCTGAAGAACGTAAAAAATATGACGAGTTAAGAAAACAACAAAACGAATCTTTTGATAGTGCTGTAAAAGCTGGAGAAGCTATAGCAGCAGCAAAAAAAGCAGAAGAAGCAAAACAAAGTTTATCAAAATTAGGTTACGATATTGTTGTTGAACAAGAAAAAGAAAAAGCAAAAATAGCTGAAGTAACTAGCGAACAAGTTAAAGCAACTATTATTGAAGCACTTCCTGTAAAAGACTTAGAAGGAACACTAGCAGAAGCTGCAAAAACATTAGACGATCATGGTAAAACAACTTTAAAGTATGCTATGAGAGACAGCGAAGAACAAATCGCTATGTACAAAAGCACTGCTGAAAAATCTTTAGAGCTTAATAAAAAGAAGATAGAAGAAAACAACGGTCAAATAGCAGAATTAGAAGAAAAAGCTAAAACTCAAGAACTATCTGCAAGAGAAAAAAATCGCATTGAACGACTAAAAGCTGAAAACGAAAAAATACAAGAAAACAGTAAGTTTAGAGAACAAGAAGTTGAAGCGTATAAAATAGCTGAAGAAGAAAAGAAAAAAGCATTGACCGCAACTACTTCTGAGTTATCAGCAGCCGCTAAAGAAATGTTAACGACAGGAAGAGTCAGCGAAGAAACTGCAATAGCTGATGCTACTGCTCAATCATCGCCTAAAGACCAAGCATCTAAAGAAATGCTAATGACAGGGCGAGCTGTTAGTGAAGAAGCTATGGCAGCTGCGGCCACTGCTCAGCCATCAAGTTACGGCACAGTAGATGACAGTGAAATGGGCGGATTTGCCACAGTTCCGACAGCACCATCTACACCTTCTGCGCCTTCAGTGCCGTCAATAGATTTAAATGCGCTAAATCTTCCAGGGTTTGGTCCAATGATTAAATCAGCCGCAGCCACAGTAGCCCCTGCTGTTAACAAACCAAAAGAAGCTAGTCCAGGTAAAAAGATTAATCCTGAAACTGGAGAAGAATACACTCCAGGTCCTGACGCAAAACCAAAAGAAGATAAGAAACCTGCGTCAGCAAGTCAAGGAAAATCTGCTACTCTTGATGATGTAGTTAAAGAGCTAGCAAAGTTAAATACTAAAATAGCTGCCCTAGCCGAAGATACAAAAGAAATGGGTGCTAAACAAGAACGTGCTACACGATCTAGCAGTCAAAACATATACCAGAGATAATACATGAGTTGGAAAAAATATTTTACACCCGTTAAGGTAGACAACACTGGAGCTACATTGAGTCCAATGAGCAACAGTGGTTCTAGCATGGGTCCAGCTAGAAAGAACTATAGTAGCTTCTTACCTGATGTTTACACAGGAGCACCTAATCGTATTGAGCGTTATCTACAATACGATACCATGGACATGGACTCAGAAGTAAACGCCGCGTTAGATATCATTGCTGAATTCTGTTCACAAAAGAACAAAGAAAATGGAACTCCGTTTCATTTACATTTTAAAAGCAAGGCCACAAACAGTGAAATTGCTATTCTAAGAGAATATCTACAACAGTGGTGTAAACTACAACAATTTGAAACTAGAATCTTCCGTATTGTACGCAATGTATTCAAGTATGGTGACTGTTTCTTTATTCGCGATCCAGAAAATAAAAAGTGGATGTACATTGACGCTGCCAAAATTGTTAAAATTATTGTCAATGAATCAGAAGGTAAAGAACCTGAACAGTATGTTATTCGTGACCTAAATCCTAACTTTATGGATCTTGTTGTTACAACAATTAATCCAAATACTACCAATACCAACAATAGAGGCACTGCTTATGTTGCGGGAGGACAGGCTGCTAGAGGTATGACTGGCGCTTACCCAGCTTCTAGTTCCAGCGGTAGTAGATTTGAAACACTACAAAATGAATTAGCCATTGAATCTAAGCACGTAGTTCATCTAAGTCTAAGTGAAGGTTTAGACAATAACTATCCATTTGGCAATAGCTTATTAGAAAACGTATTCAAGGTATTCAAACAAAAAGAATTATTAGAAGATGCTATTCTAATTTACCGTATTCAACGTGCGCCAGAAAGACGTATTTTCTACATTGACGTAGGTAATATGCCCAGTCACTTGGCCATGGGTTTTGTGGAGCGAGTGAAAAATGAAATACACCAAAGAAGAATACCAAGTGCTACTGGCGGTGCTACTAACGTTATTGATTCAGCGTATAACCCACTATCTATCAACGAAGATTATTTCTTCCCAACCACCGCTGAAGGACGAGGATCTAAGGTTGAGACTCTACCTGGAGGAACGAATCTTGGTGAGATTGACGACTTAAAATACTTTACTAACAAGCTATTCCGTGGTTTAAGAATTCCCAGTAGCTATCTGCCAACAGGAGCAGATGACAGCCAAGCTCAGTATAACGATGGTCGCGTTGGCACAGCATATATTCAAGAACTGCGTTTTAACAACTACTGTATGCGTTTACAAAGCTTGATGCAAGACGCTTTTGATCAAGAATTTAAACTCTATCTCTATGACAGAGGCATTAATATTGACAGCGCATTGTTTGAAGTTAAGTTTCAACCTCCTCAAAACTTTGCTACATATCGTCAAGCCGAACTAGATAATCAGCGAATCAATACTTACGGCACTATTAGTCAACAGCAATATATTTCAAAACGTTTTGCTTTAAAACGTTATTTGGGATTAAGCGAAGAAGAAATTGCCGAAAACGAACGTCTATGGGCTGAAGAAAATGGCAAAGGAAAACCTGTGCCAACAGACAGCTCAGGAGAATTAAGAAGCGTAGGTGTTAGCCAAGCTGGACTTGAATCAGATGCCGCAGCAATGACTGACACTGCCGCACCAGATGGTGCTGATCCCGCCGCAGGCGGCGCCGGCGCTCAAAGTCCAGTTCCAGCCGCTGGTACCACACCGCCAGCCGCTACGCCGGTTGCATAAATACTATTATGATTTTGCGTGAATTATTTTATCAAGACCCAGATAGCAAGAGTATTGCCAATGACATGCGATACGAAGGTGAACGCGACTCTACAGTCATGCGTAGAGGCGACACACGCAAGACACGATTGACTCTTAAACAAATTAACGAGTTAAGAAAATCTAGTGAACAACATATTCTTGAACAAGAAAAAGAATTAGGATTTATACAAGATATGTATAAAACTCCAGTTGAGGCGCCAGCCTAACAGCAAAATTCTTTAAAATCACACCATTTCAAGCTAATTATTACAATTAAATGTAAATATATTTGACAGCCTTGCACAATAAAGGAGACTAAACATGACTGATCGAAGCAAGTTCGAGCAGATGCTCGAATATCTAATTTCCGAAGAGGAAGACAAAGCCAAAGAGCTTTTCCATCAACTAGTTGTTGAGAAGAGTCGCGAAATCTATGAACAAATTTTAGCAGAAGATTTCAGCGAATCCAAAGAAGAAGACGACGAAGAAATGGACGAAGCTAAAGAAGAAGATGACGAAGAACTCGAAGAAGCTTCTGATGATGAAGAAGACATGGAAGAGGGTTTTGGCTTTGAAGGAGCCGACGACGAAGGTGATGACGAAGGTGGAGAAGTTGGCGGCGACGCTACTGATGACTTCATGGGTGACATCGATGCAGACGACGAAGAAGGCGACGACATGGGCAGCGAGGAAGGTGAAGGCGACATTGAAGATCGCGTAATGGACCTAGAAGATGCTCTTGATGACCTAAAAGCAGAATTTGAAAAGCTAATGGGTGGTGAAGAAGGCGACGAAATGGGCGGAGATGACATGGGCGGCGACGACATGGACATGGGCCTAGATGCTGAAGAACCAAAGATGGATAGCTTTGATGTAAGCGACAATTTCATGCGCGAGTACATTGAAAAGGTATCTAATCCAAAGCATGGCGACAACGGTACTAACACAAAGAGTATCATTGACAACATGAAAAACGATATGGGTGGTACAACACAAAATATCGTTAAAGGCGGAGAAGCCAAAGGCGAAGGTACAAAGGGCGGTTTACTAGCTCCAAGTACTAAGGAAGAAAACTTTGGTAACATTAATGTTCCAGGCGGTAATGCTGGTAAAACAGCGTTCAAGAAGAAAGAACCTGGCCACGGCGCTGAGAAGAAAGGCAGTGGGGACAATGGCGACAAGGGCGCACAAAGTCCAATTAATGGCGTAAAGACCCGCGCAAAGTAAGGTTAAGAGATGAATTATCTTCGCGAAAACCTGAGTTTTGATCAAGCGAGAATGGTCGTTGAATCCGACGGCCATGATGGCGGTAAGAACCTTTATATGAAGGGAATCTGCATCCAAGGTGGCGTCAGGAATCAAAATCAGCGTGTTTATCCTGTACAAGAGATTGGCAGGGCTGTCAAGACCCTGAACGATCAAATCTCCGGTGGATACTCAGTGTTAGGCGAAGTAGATCATCCAGATGACCTAAGAATTAACCTAGATCGCGTAAGCCATATGATCACAGAAATGTGGATGGATGGCCCAAACGGTTACGGTAAACTTAAAATCCTTCCAACGCCTATGGGACAACTCGTTAAGGCTATGTTGGAAAGCGGTGTTAAGTTAGGAGTTTCATCACGCGGATCCGGAAACGTCAAAGAAGACGGTTCCGGTGAAGTGTCTGATTTCGAGATTATCACCGTAGACGTGGTAGCTCAACCTAGTGCTCCGGGAGCATATCCTACACCAATTTACGAACACCTCATGAACACTCGTGGGGGATATTCTAGCCTTCGTATAGCGAAGGAGGTAGAGGGTGATCCTAAGGCGCAAAAATATCTAAAAGAAAGCTTATTGAAAATAATAAGCGGACTCCAATAAAGAGGAGAATCACATGTTGGACGCATTAAAAACTTTGTTTGAAAACAATGTGATTTCTGAGGAGATCAAAGAGTCTATCGAAAAAGCTTGGGACGCTAAGATTCAAGAGAATCGTTCTCAAGTTACACAACAACTACGTGAAGAATTCGCACAACGCTACGAGCATGACAAACAAATCATGGTTGAAGCTGTTGATCGCATGTTAGCAGATCAACTACGCGAAGAAATCGCACAATTCGTTGAAGATCGCAATCAACTAGCTGAAGCAAAGGCTAAGATTGTTTCTAAGGCAAAGAAAGATGCCGAAAAAATGAAGGAATTCGTTATTCGTCAACTAGCTACCGAAGTAACAGATCTACACGAAGATCAAAAGCAAATGGCTGAAAAGTTCATTAAGCTAGAAAGATTTGTTGTTGAGGCTCTAGCTCAAGAAATTGCAGAGTTCCATACAGACAAGCAAGAAATTGCTGAGACAAAGGTACGTTTGGTTCGTGAAGGTCGTCAGGCATTCACACAAGTTAAACAGCAGTTCATACAACGTGCGGCTAAGCTAGTCGAATCTACAGTTGAAAAAACTCTAAACAAAGAGATCGGTCAACTAAAAGAAGATATCGAAACAGCACGTCGCAACGACTTTGGTCGTAAGTTGTTTGAAGCATTTGCTAATGAATATCAAACAAGTTATCTGTCAGAGAAATCTGAAACAAGTAAATTGCTCAAGGTTATAGACCAGAAGGAGTTGGCCTTAGCTCAAGCTAAGAATGATGCTGTACAAGCACGCCAGCTCGCAGAAAGCAAAGAAAAAGAAGTTAAGGCACTCGTGGAAAGTCAAGAGCGTCAGAAGGTTATGAGCGAACTTATTGCTCCGCTAAACGGAAGTCAAAAGCAGATCATGACTGAGCTACTTGAAAGTGTACAAACTCCAAAACTAAAATCTAGTTTTGAGAAGTACCTACCAGCAGTCATTGCCGGCGAGCAACCACAAAAACGTAAGGCACTAGTAGAGGCAAAAGAAGTAACAGGAAATAAAATTCCTAACAGCGCAAGTAGTAGCGAGACTGATTCAAATATCGTTGAAATTAGAAAGCTCGCTGGATTAAAAATTTAAGGAGAAATTAGATGTCTGAACTACTATCAAGCCGTTGGAACGAGACCAAGGAAGCCCTATTAGAAGGCCTACAAGGCACCAAGCGTTCAACAATGGCTGTCACATTAGAAAATACTCGCAAGTATCTAGCAGAAAGTGCCACAGCCGGTGCTACTTCCGCTGGTAACGTTGCTACCCTAAACCGCGTGATCCTTCCAGTGATTCGTCGCGTGATGCCAACCGTTATTGCTAACGAATTAGTTGGTGTTCAACCTCTAACTGGTCCAGTTGGTCAAATCCATACTCTACGTGTTCGTTATGCTGACACATCAAGTGGAGCAGGAGTTGTAGCTGGTGAAGAAGCATTCAGCCCGTTCAAGATTGCTGAAGCTTATTCTGGTGACAACGCTTCCTCTGGTAAAGCTGCTAACACAGCCGCACTAGAAGGTGTTGCCGGTAACAGAATGAGCATTCAGATCTTAAAACAGACTGTCGAAGCCAAGACACGCAAACTAAGCGCACGTTGGACCTTCGAAGCTGCTCAAGACGCACAAGCTCAACAAGGTATCGACATTGAAGCAGAAATCATGGCTGCTCTAGCACAAGAAATTACTGCTGAAATCGACCAAGAAGTTCTAAATAGCCTATCCACACTAGCTGGTACAGCTATCGAGACATACAACCAAGCTTCCGTTAGCGGTACAGCTACATTCGTTGGTGACGAGCACGCTGCTCTAGCTGTTCAGATCAACCGTGTTGCTAACATTATCGCTCAGCGTACACGTCGTGGCGCTGGTAACTGGGCTGTTGTAAGTCCTCTAGCATTGACAATTCTTCAAAGTGCTACAACTTCTGCGTTCGCAAGAACAACAGAAGGCACATTCGAAGCTCCAACAAACACCAAGTTCGTTGGTACATTGAACAACGCTATGAAGATCTATGTAAACACATACGCTACAGAAAGCGGTGGTTATGACAACATTCTAATCGGCTACAAGGGTTCTTCAGAGAGCGATGCCGCAGCATTTTACTGCCCATACGTTCCTCTAATGAGCTCTGGTGTTGTATTAGATCCATCTACATTCGAACCAGTCGTGTCCTTTATGACACGTTATGGTTATGTAGAACTAACCAACACAGCGTCATCTCTAGGTAACGCTGCTGACTACCTAGGCAAAGTACGTATTACTTCTGCCAACGTTAAGTTCAGTTAATCAACTGATAGGTTGTCAACCAAGTCAAAGGGCTCTTAGGAGCCCTTTTTCTTTATCTGATAAATACATTGTCTATATATGAGAGCCGTAAATTCGGACTTATGCAGTATCCCACTGCGTAGACCTAGAACGTCAAATTTAAGGAGAAAACAAATGGGACGTCCATTAAACAAAAAATATTTCGGTAATCGCAATGTCGGTTCCGCAAGCACTACCGCAGACGATGGCCTAGGCGGCAGTCGCGTGGCCAGCGTTACATTAGGAACATTAGGTTCCTATACAGTTCGACCAACAGTAACATTTAGTGCTCCGGATTTAGCAGGTCCTGGCGCAGTAACAGCAACTGGTACAGTTACATCTGAAGTAGAAAGTGTAACAACAATTGGCGGTACAATGACAGGTTATACAGTTGGTCAATTACTAACAGTTGACGGAACTGATGCTGTATTGCGTGTTGCTTCTATTGGTGGTACAGGAGGCGACGATGTAGTATCGTTTGATTTTACTGGCGGCAGTCGCGGTACATTTACCACATTACCAAGTGGTGCTCAAGCAACAACATCAAACGGAGCAGGTGCAGGATGTACAGTTGTACTAGCTTTCCGTGCTAAAGCAGTTGTAATCACAGAACCAGGTTCAGGATATTCTACTGCCGCAGATGCTGCTCCATCATTTACACAATCTGTTACTGGTACCTCAGTCTTAGAAGTAGACAGCGGAGTTCAAGGCGCAGTTGGTAACCAAGAAAATGCTATTAGATGTAATGCGTTTGTAACTGGCGGAAGTAGAAAAATTGGCGACATTATTAAACAAGTGTCTACAGACCGTTACAAAGTTGAAACAGCAGACGGCGAAATGATTTGCCAACTAGTAACAGACGGTGTTGCTAATGCTGCTGGTGAAATGGATATTACAGCAGTTGATTCTGGTGGAAAAACTTATTATGTTTCTAAGATCACTGCTCACAGAGCTACGCTAGTTCAATACGGCGCAGCCGGCCATGAATTTAACACAGGTTCAAGTGCTCCTTGGACATTTGACTCGGCTACAAGCGGTTATGTACAGATTCAAAATGCCTAAAAGGTAAATGGAAATAGATAATAATGTCTAAGATAGTAAAAGTTCAAGACGGTGACTACAGACTTGTAGTTGGTTCAGTTAATGTGTCAACAGGTTTACCAACACCTGGCACTATTACTTTGGATACTAATCCAAATGGAGTACCTGGACAAGGTCTTGTCAACATCAAAGGTGACTTGTTAGTTGAAGGTACCACTACTACAGTTAACAGTGAAACTGTTACTATCGAAGACAATATTATCGTACTAAACACAGGATGGGATGGCGTCGCTACTGCTGGAAGGCAAAGTGGTATTACTCTAAATCAGGGTAATACCCCAGACGTCAACATCATCTATGATTTAGATATAACAAGTTTTGATCCTTCTGGAAATACTAGTTCATTGGGCAGTAATCCAGATGGTTCGTTTATTTTTAAAGACGACAATGACAATTTAAGAGCTCTTGTTACTAACAGCATTGATACCTTAGGCGGAGACTTGGCATTAATTTCTTCTGGTACTGGTGTGATCACAGTAGCTGGAACTGTAAACTACGAACAACAAATTTTAGACTATGCTAGATTAAATGTATCTTTTGATATTTCTAGAGTTTCAAGAAGTTTAAATGTAGCTACAGTTTATACAACTATACCTCATACTTTTTTACCTGGAGACCGTGTAATTATTAACTGTACCAGCGACGGTTCGTTTAATTCATATGACGTATTTGGCAACCTAACTAGTATAGTAATTATTGATACACCGGCAGCTGATAGATTCCGTTATGCTAATAACGGAACAGATGTATCACTATTACCACCTGGAACAGCCACTGGTAATGTTAGAATTTATCCTGTAATCAATGACGACTATATTCCAAATATGAAAGCAGTTGCTGACTACTCAGCAGTTTCTTTTGGAAGTTTTTCTACCGATAAGATTAGTCAAGCAGACACTAAGGTACAAGTTTATGACTTTGATGTTAGCGGAACCGCTAGTCAAATTGACTTTACCACAGATGGTGTAAGTAGAGCCACTATTGATAACTTTGGTATGACCATTGGTAACATTCAAATTTCCAATAATACCATTGCCAACATTAGTAATGACAACGTTATTATTGACAACGTTCTTAATATTGCCAACCGAGTAACAACACCGACTACACCTATAGGATATGTCAAAGTATATTCTAAAGCAACGCCAGGTACAGGTGGGACAGGTTTATATTTTGTAAATACTTTAGGAACAAACGACGAACTGATCAGCAAAACAAAAGCCTTGTTATACTCATTAATACTTTAAGGACAAGAAATGGCAATTATAAGCTCAAACTTAACAAATACACCTGCAGCTATTAGTCCTAACTTATCAACAGACTCGGCTATTACTGTTATGCTATTTTGTAATCTCAATGCTCCAGACCCACTTGACGATTCAATTGGTCGCCAATTTTTAGATATACATGTAGTAGCAAGTGGAGACACTGCGGATACAACAAACATAATTGTTAATCAAGTGCCAGTTGACGCTGGTGATACTTTTACGTTTTCAACAGAAAGACTAGTTTTAAGCCCTGGCGACAGAATTTACGCTAGTACAACAGATACTGGACAAGTTAGTGTAACAGTTAGCTATGTGGTAATTTAATTATGAAATATCTTCGTAGACAAAACTTAAATGCATCAAATGTACTAGACGATACAGTTTTACAAACGGCGTCTGGTAATATTGAATTAAATCCGACTCAACGAGTTACAATTAGAGGTGACTTAGATATTATAGGCGGTGCTATTCCTGGCCCTGAAGTTAGTAATATTTTATATGTAACTCAAGACGGCGACGATGATAATTCAGGACTTGGAGAAGGTCCTAATCAAGCTAAAAGAACATTAAAGGCTGCTCTAGCTGTAGCTCAACAAGGTACTACAATTTATGTAAGAAGCGGAACCTACTACGAAGATAACCCGCTGGTAGTTCCACCTAAAGTTTCTGTTATCGGTGATAACTTAAGAAATACTATTTTAAGACCGTTAAATGGTCCGACATCTTTTGAAATTACAACCATTGAACGATCAAATGGTATTACAACTCTAACACTTGCTACCCCGCATGGACTAAGCACAGACGACAGAATTAGAGTTCGTTGTTCTAATGATGCAGTAGACGAAACAGATGTTAATATCTATGCTGTACCAACACCAACACAGATTAGATATCGTCAAGCTGGCGGCACAATAATTAGTGCGGCAGCAACAGGTACTGTCAAGTACGGTCCTGACTTTTTTAAAGTTAACAGTTCTAATTACTTTGCTAACATGGTAATTAAAGGATTGGCGTCACCAGCATATTGTTTTGTAATTGACAGCGATGCTATTGTTGATACATCACCATATGTACAAAACTGTTCTAACATCAACGGCCCTTGGCTCAAGAACGGTACAGAATGGTTGCCTTTCCAGACAGAACAGCCTGACCTAAACGGCACCATGGTCACAGGACCTCGTCCGTTGCGCGACGACGAAATTGATCCTACACAAGTTGACGACTATGCTGTAGACGTAGAAGGCGCCGGTGGCGGAATGTTAATTGACGGTGATAGATACAATTCAGAATCTCCTATTAAGTCTATGGTTGCTGATGCCTTCACACAGGTTGCTCAAGGCGGTATAGGATTTCATATCACAAACTTTGGATACATGCAGCTGGTTAGTTGCTTTGCGGTATTCTGTTCAAAGGCATTTTACACTACTAGAGGCGGATACCTAAGTATTTCCAACTCTGTTATTGACTTCGGTACTGAAGGATTTGTCGCCGACGGATATTACTTAGATCCTTATAACTCTGGTGTTGTAAACCAAGATTATTACTCATCAGTTGGTAGCATAACATTGCCATCAACTGGTAGCGGATTTAGCTCTCCACCTACCATCGACATTGAACCTCCAACAACACCAGGAGGAGTACAGGCTACTGCTGTGGCCAGTATCGATCCTATCCTTGGCGTCATCAATGCCATTACTATCACAGATGCTGGTAGCGGTTATGACTTTGTACCAAACATTACAATTACTCCGGCAAACGGAGCCGCAGCCACTGCTAATCTTTCAAAGAATCAATATATTGATGTATATGACCTAGCCAACAAACCACAAATTGGTAGTATCATGTTGATTGGGGATATAGATCCATTAACTGGTAATGAAATCGGTTACTATGTTTCTCAAATTACCAACGAAACATTTGGATTTAACTACGACGAACAAAAGTGTCGCAGAGACGTAGGTTACATTTTAGATGCGGTGTTAGGCGACGCAGCCTTGGGAACTAATCACGCAAGTACCTATGCTGGCTTATCTTACTTAAGAAGCTATTCTAGTAAAGTAACTAGTCTACAAAAATCACAGACCATAGATGGACTAACTGAAGCAAGAGATCAAACTCTTACCTATACTTCTAACCCAGCTATGCAAGCAGCTATTACCAGCGGCTTTGATAATGTAATCAACATCATCAACATTGGTTTATCAGCAGCACCTTCGATAGTTAATAATCCTACAAGTCCGAGACGTTCTGGATATTACGAAGCCGCTGAAATTTTATTGGCTAACAAAACATTTATTCAAGACGAATTAGAAACTTGGATTGGTTATAACTATCCTACTCTTGTATATAACGTAGCCAAGTGCCGAAGAGACATTGCTTATATCATAGACGCAATGGCCTATGACTTGACCTATGAAGGAAATTCTCAAACTATTAATGCCGCATTAGCATATAGCGAAGGCAGTGTGATTGCGGGTCAAGTAGAAGAAACACAGGCAGCATACGAATATTGGCAAACAATTGTAGGCAACATAGTAAGAAACATTGCTATTACTCCTACTCCTGGTAACACCACAGTCCAAGACACAAGTTTGCCATTGGGATCTCCAGCAAGTCCAACAGGTCCGTCTACTGAAGCACAAGATCTTTTAGAAATTATAATTGATGTTGTTGATCATGGAACAGGCTACATACCAGATCCAAGATCCATGCCTGACTACGGAAAAGGTGATGTTACTCTAGTCGCAGAAAGAAATTCAATTCTAGTAAACAAAGAAGCAATACAAGACGCAACTATTGATTACTTGAATGACACCTATGGCGGCAGTTGCCGAATTTATACTTCACCTTCTATACTAAAAGTTGAAAACGGCACTGAAATAAGATTCCATAATGTATCAACTGTGTCAACTGCGTCAACTGCGTTAGAATATGTTGGAGCAGGTGTAACCTACAATGCTTTACCATTCTTTGGCGGCGAACCCGATCCTGCAAAAGAGCGTATAGAAATCAATAATGGTAAGTGTTTTACAGTTACCAGCGACCAACTTGGAAATTATAGAATTGGTGAATTCTTCACAGTTAATGCTATTACTGGTGAAGTTACTATTGATGCAGAAAATTTAAATCTTAACGGATTAGCAGCAATTGGACCTTTCAAACGTAATGGCGTACCAGTAGGTGTTCAATTAAAAGAAGTTAGTAACAATGCTAACTTAGTTTCGTCACTGGGCTATCCCGATGTTAACACTGTTCCTACACAAGAAGCAGTAGTAACTTACGTAGAAAATGTTTACTTAAACAAAGTTCAAGGTATATCAGCCCAGACAGTTGCTAGCGATGTTACATTTAACGGTAAACTAGATGTAGACGAAAACTTAGATGTTACACTAGATGGAACAATTGGAGGCGATCTAGCAGTCAATGGTGGCGACTTAACTACCACAGCTTCTACATTTAATCTAATAAATGCCAACGCTACCACCGTTAATTTTGCTGGAGCTGGCACAACCATCAACATTGGTGCTGCCACAGGCACAACTACAGTCAACAATGATCTAACCATCAATGGATCAACTAACATTTACGGAACTGCAAATCCAGAATACACTCTAAGAATTAGAGGCCAGGCTGGTAGCGGATCAACAGTTTCAATCGAAACTGGTAGCAATGCTAACGGTGTTGGTTTAGATGCTCAAGATAACAGTGGGGCAGGATTTGTTAACTTTAAATCAACTGCTAGCGAATACAGATTCAACGTCAAAGACCTAACAGGTACAACAATTCAAAACAACGCACTGGTGATTAACAGTACTGGTTACGTACAAATTAGCAGTAACATTGTTTCTTCAAATACTAGTACTGGTGCTTTGGTTGTTACTGGTGGTGTGGGCATCGGCGGTGCGCTAAATGTCACAGGCAGTGCCAACGTTGGCGGAGACCTGTCAGTCAACGGCGGAGACATCACAACAACATTTACTACTTTTAATCTAGTAAATGCCAACGCTACCACCGTTAATTTTGCCGGCGCAGCCACTACAATTGAAATTGGTGCTGCCACAGGCACAACTAGTATTAATAATAGTCTAACTGTAGATGGTAATGTAACACTAGGTGATGCTACAACAGACACAATTACAACAAGTGGATCAATCACATCTACCTTACCAGACAACACACCGGCTGCTTTGTTGATCAAAGAAGCCTCGTTGGCGTATATTAATATTGATACACTAAACGCAAATGAACTAGTTAGTTTTGGAGCAACACCAAAAGTAGCTGTCTTAAACACTACTGACGCAAGTTCTACATCAACTGGCGCTCTAAGAATTGACGGTGGCGTAGGCATTGCTAAAAAATTATACGTTGGCACTGATTTATCTGTTGAAGGTAATACTACCTTAGGATCTAATACTAGCGATACTGCAACTGTTAATGGAAAGTCCACTTTTAACATTCCAGACAACGATGCCACAGCACTGACCATCAACGAAGCTACAAATCAGTATCTAACATTTAACACAACTGATACTACAGAAGCTATCACGTTTGGTACAACACCAAAAATTGTAATTCTTAATATCACAGACAGCACTAATAAAGATTCTGGCGCATTAGTTGTTGAGGGCGGTGTTGGTATTGAAAAGAATTTAACTGTTGGTGTAGATTTAACTGTTGACAGAGATGCCACTGTAACAAGAGACCTAGCAGTCAATGGCGGAGACATTACAACAACTTCCACCACTTTTAATCTAGTAAATGCCAATGCTACTACAGTAAATTTTGCCGGGGCTGCTACTACTGTTGAGATTGGTGCTGCTACAGGCACAACCAATGTTAATAACAATCTTGATGTTGACGGTGATGTCAACATTGACGGCGGAGATTTAACAGTCAGTACTGTTGCCTTTAACTTGGTTAACACTACAGCAACTACAGTAAATTTTGCCGGCGCAGCTACTACATTAGAAATTGGTGCTGCTACAGGTAATACCAACGTTAATAACAACCTTAATGTTGATTTAGATTTAATTGTTACTGGCGATGTTGACATTCGAGGTGGCGATTTAACCACTAATCAAGCTACATTCAATTTATTAAACACAACTGCTACAACAGTTAATGCGTTTGGTGCCGCAACAACTATTAACATTGGTGCTGCTGGCGGCCCTTTAGGCATATTGACTATTAGAAACGATAATGTTGTTCTAAATGGAGACTTAGAAGTTCGAGGCGGTGACATCACTACTGATCAAACTTCGTTCAACATTATTAATGGAACAGCAACCACTGTTCAAGCGTTCGGCGCCGCTGAGACATTGACATTTGCGTCAAGTACTGGAACAACTACATTCAGAAGTGATGTAGTAATTAACAATGACCTACAAGTTAAAGGCGGTGATTTAACAACTAATGCTGCCACATTTAACTTGTTAAATGCTGACGCTTCAACAATTAATTTTGGTGGAGCAGCTTCAGCAATCAATGTCGGTGCTGTTGGCGGAACAACAACGTTCAAA
>JACCDX010851364.1_pt1 | contig 142769 bp, 141 predicted proteins | sample 7449681 | NCBI WGS metagenome assembly JACCDX01 (sample SAMN15323450, study PRJNA562643) | freshwater metagenome | isolation source: river surface water | place: USA:Blue River Watershed | collected 2017-08-18
ATTAATTATTCGTGTAATAACCGTGTAATTAACAAATCAAATAAAAACAACGAGGTAAGTCGTTGTTTTTAAAGGGGTTTTGGCTCCTCGACCTGGGCTCGAACCAGGGACCTACGGATTAACAGTCCGGCGCTCTACCGACTGAGCTATCGAGGAATGTATTCGGTATTTTGGATTAAGAAAATCGCAGAGAAGAGACGCTTATGGCGCTTTGCTGGTGCTTTTTTCAAAGTTGAAAGATTGTATCAAAAAATATTTGGACTCAGAAAAAACACAGCGGTGATGCTCTGCGCATCTTTGATGCGTTTGATTGAATAATGCGGCACATTGAACATTTATTCAGAGGACTCAGATGATGGCTTCAACACAGTATGTCGAGTTGATGGACGCGGTGCAGGTTTACTTCCAAGGAGAAAAAATTGAAGCACTGGTGTTCATCCTGCCGATGGGGTTGCTCAGCGTTTTGTTCAGCGCCTGGTTGTTGACCGACCACCCCGGCAGTTTTGCGAAAGGTGTGGCCATCCCATTTTTGGTCCTGGGTCTGTTGATGACCACGGTGGGCAGTGTGGTGGGATTTCGAACACCCGCGCAAATGACAGGCGTGATGGAAGCCCTCAAGGCTGACACACCTTCGGCTGTTCAAGCGGAGACCGAGCGCATGGTCAAGGTCAACAAGGCGTGGCCCATGTACTTGTCCATCTGGGCTTTGTTTGGCGTTGCAGGTTTGATGTTGCGGTTCGTGGGAAGCTCAGATTTTTTGCAAGGGCTGGGTATCTCCTTGGTTTTCATGGCGGGGGTGGGTTTGCTCATTGATGGTTTTGCCGAGCGAAGAACCCACCCATACACGGACGCATTGAAGTTTCAGGTCCAAAGCCCGAATCCGCCGCAATGATCAAGTCATGGAACGTTGGTTGACGCGTTTGGACAAAGCCTCTGCGGATTCTTTGCGTTCGCTGTAACGGTCAACCAAATAAGGGGCGACATCGCGGGTGAGCAGGGTGAACTTCACCAGTTCTTCCATCACATCCACCACGCGGTCGAAGTACGGTGAGGGCTTCATGCGCCCATCTTCTTCAAACTCCATGAACGCTTTGGCCACCGAGCTTTGGTTGGGGATGGTCAACATGCGCATCCAGCGCCCCAGGATGCGCATTTGATTGACCGCATTGAACGATTGCGAACCACCGCTGACCTCCATCACCGCCAAGGTTTTGCCTTGCGTCGGGCGCACCGCCCCCACGGACAAAGGGATCCAGTCGATCTGACTTTTCAGGATGCCGGTCATCGCGCCGTGGCGCTCTGGCGAACACCAGACCATGCCTTCAGACCAGGTTGCCGATTCACGCAGCTCTTGCACCTTGGGGTGGCTGTCAGGCGCCGCATCAGGCTGAGGCAAACCCAAGGGATCAAAGATGCGGACTTCGGCGCCCATGGCTTCCAGCAAACGGGCCGCCTCCAAGGTGAGCAATTTGCTGTAAGACCTCTCTCGCAAAGATCCATACAACATCAGGATGCGTGGCGCGTGGGTAGAAGGCTTGGGCGCTTGTAACAAGTCCTGCGAAGGTACTTGGAAGCAAGTCAGGTCGAGGGGTTCAGGCAGCATGTGTTTGTTCGTACCAGTGTTTGGATCGGTTGACAATGTAAACCACCAGCAGCATGGCCGGTACTTCAATCAGCACGCCCACCACCGTGGCCAATGCTGCACCCGAGTGAAAGCCAAACAAACTGATGGCGGTGGCCACGGCCAATTCGAAAAAATTGGACCCCCCGATGAGAGCAGAAGGGCAGGCGATGCTGTGTTTTTCACCGGCGGCGCGGTTCAGCCCATAAGCCAGCGCCGCATTGAAAAAAACCTGAATGAGAATGGGCACAGCCAACAAGCCGATGACCATGGGTTGTTGGATCAGGGCCTCACCTTGGAAGGCAAATAACAACACCAGCGTGGCCAACAAGGCGACCATTGACCAAGTTCCCATGCGCTGTATCCACTGTTCAAAGACATCCGCACCTTGGGAGAGCAAGGCTTTTCTGAGCCACTGGGCCAACACCACCGGCACGATGATGTAGAGCACCACCGAGGTGAGCAGCGTGTCCCAAGGCACGGTGATGGCCGACAAGCCCAGCAAAAACGCCACCAAGGGGGCGAATGCAATCACCATGATGCTGTCGTTCAAGGCGACTTGCGACAGGGTGAACAAGGGGTCGCCACCGGTCAATCGGCTCCAGACAAACACCATGGCCGTGCAAGGCGCCGCTGCCAACAAAATCAAACCTGCCACATAGCTGTCAATTTGATCGGGTGGCAAGAGCGGCGCAAACCAATGGCGTATGAACAGCCAGGCCAACAAGGCCATGGAAAAAGGCTTGACCAGCCAATTGACAAACAAGGTCACCCCAATGCCTTTGACATGCTGTCGCACCTCGCCCAGAGCCCCAAAGTCGATCTTCAGCAACATCGGAATGATCATCACCCAAATGAGTAAACCCACGGGCAAATTCACCTTGGCCAACTCCATGGCGCCGATGGCTTGAAACACTGGTGGGAAAAACTGGCCCAGCACCACACCCACCAAGATGCACACCAACACCCACACCGTGAGGTAGCGCTCAAAAATGCCCATGCCTTGGGTCAATGGTTGCGCTGTGTCATTTGCGCTCATGCTCGTGTCGCCATGTCACGCGCTGTTTGCTCCAGCGTCAACTTGCTCAGCGCTGAGGCGGGCAGGCTGACCAAGAGCTCCAGGCGTTTGCCAATTTGATGCAAGGTTTGGGTGAACGCCGCTCGTTTGGCGTCATCGTCACCTGCAGCCTCAGAAGGGTCGGCATAGCCCCAGTGTGCGGTAGCGGGTTGACCTGGCCAATAGGGGCAGACCTCGCCGGCCGCGTTGTCGCACACCGTGATGACCAAATCCATGTGGGGCGCATCGGCTTGTCCAAACACATCCCAGCTTTTGCTGTGCAACCCCTCGGTGGAGACACCTGCTTTGTGCAAGGCTTCCAAAGCCATGGGGTTGGGTTGCTGGTTGTCGCGGGGACTGCTGCCTGCCGAATAGGCTTTGAACCGACCGCGACCCAGGTGGTTGAGCATGGCCTCGGCCAAGATGCTGCGGGCCGAGTTGTGGGTGCATAACAACAAGACGTTCAAGGGGTGGGTGTCAGCGTTCATGGGATGTGCTCCTGAAGACAAGAAGGGTTGTTGACGGCCAAGTCCATGCAGGCTTGGCCTTGGCAGCAGTTTTGGGTGAGGTAAGTCAGTAGGGTGGTCATCTGCTCGAATTGCGCTCGGTAAATCAAGTTGCGTCCGCTGCGTTCTTGAGAAATGAGGGCGGCGTGCATGAGTTCTTTCAAATGGAAAGACAGCGTGTTGGCAGGCATGTCCATTTGCTGGGCCAATTGCATCGGCGTCATGCCTTCCGGGCCTTGGACCACCAAGGCACGGAATATTTGAAGCCGATTGGCCTGTGCAAGAGCGCCCAGGGCTTTGATGACATCTTTTTCTTTCATATTTCCATGCTAATGGAAATATGTGACAAATTGATGTCTTGCTGGATGCTGGGTCAGTCCGAGGCCAGCTCAATGATGCCCACAATCGCGCTGCCTATTTCGGTGATTGACCGACTGTGCTTGGGGTCATCTATGTAGAACAGCAAATCATGTGAGTACCAGCCATAGCTCAGCGAGTGGGCCATGCGGGCCACCAAAATCACTTGGTCATGCTGAATCTGCACACTGCTCAATCGAATCGCCTGAGCCCATACCTGGACATAGCTTTCGTGGATCTTGCGCAGCGCCGCAGCCGAAGACACTTGCCGTTCCAGCATCAACAGGGCCGTCCATTCTTGGGGCTTGCCAAATCCTTCCCGCACCAGCGCTTGCAGCAAGGCTTTCACCATGATGCGGATATCTTGTCCTTCTTGCTCAGTTACCGTGTTTTGCAAATGGGCTGCCGTGTCCATGCAGCGTTTGTGGATCGTGGAGGCTGCCAGCGCACGCAAATTAGGCACATAGTCATAAAAAGTGCCCACACCAATCCCCGCCACGGCGGCCACCTCGCGGATGGTCATTTTTTCGTAACCACGCTCCACCAAAACCCGAACAAACGATTCTTGCAAGGCCGCCAAGGTGAACTGGGCGCGGCTTTGGATGGGCTTTTTCCTGAGAGATTGGGGCTTTTTCTCGGCAGAAGCGGGGTGCTTATTCAAAATCCGAACATGGGACATGGTTAATTGCCGTATTCTGCATATTGACAATTTTGCACCAATTTTGTGAATTATGCAGAAAATGACGCTTGTTCGGGTTTCACCAGAAAGCTCCCCAGAGCCGGCGCAGCGCATGCTGGCATTGTGCATTTGGATCGATGCGCACATTCACGAATCGATTGGCTGGTCTGAGCTGATGGCGCAATCCGGCATGGACCACCAAGAACTGCAAGCCGCGTTCACCAAGCACCATGCCACCACCCCAATGACCTGGATCCGCAAGCGGCGCGAAGAAATCAACAGGCAAGCACTGGCGGCCAGCCAACCCGTGGTGTTGCCCTCGATTCTGGTCAAGTAAGCGCGGTTCTCATCAACGCCTGCAGCTGCGCCACACTGGCCGGCACATCCTCAGCACCCGTGATGGCCCGCACCACGGCCACAGACCCCACGCCACTTTCCAATACCGCAGGCATGGCGGCCAAGTCGATGCCGCCAATCGCCACCAAGGGTGTGTGGCGCATCAGGCGTGCATATTGGTGCAAGCGCCCCAGGCCTTGCGGCGCGGTGGCCATGCGTTTCAAGGTGGTGGGAAAGACCGCTCCCAAGGCGATGTAGCTGGGCTCGTGCCGTGCTGCGTGCAACATCTCGGCATAACCATGTGAACTCAGGCCCAGCCGCAACCCGGCCTGGCGGATCTGCTCCAAAGGCGCATCTTGCATGTCCTCTTGGCCCAAATGCACGCCGTAAGCACCGGCATCTATGGCGGCTTGCCAATGGTCGTTGATGAACAGCAAGCTCTGGCTGCCCTCAACCGCTTTCACCGCAGCCCGCACCTCGCGTTGCACCGCGGCAGCATCCTCCGACTTGAACCGCAGTTGCACCGTGGGCACTTCCAGCGCCACCATGCGGGCTACCCATTCGGCGTCGGGCAATACCGCGTAAAGCCCCAAGGCATGCGGGCAGGGCGCAAAGGCCTTTGCGCCACGCGTGGTGGACAGACCAAAGTCATGCGGCTCGCTGGGCCAGGCGTGCACATCGAAGGTCCCTGTCCGCTGGGTTTGCGCTTCCCAGGCGCGGGCGATGCACTGGGCGTCATGCTCGACAAAGCCGAGCCAACGCGCTGCGCTCAGGCTGGCTTGGAAAGCAGGACTGCCTTCGGTGGCCAGCACATCGGCCCATGGTGGGGGCGTGCCAATTTGCAAACTCCGGTGGATGTCTGCCATGGTTTGGGCGAGAGAGGCGGTGGTCATGCTTGATGCCAAAAAGGGGTGCCGAGCACTGGGGTGCTGGCTTGGGCGGATTCTTGAGGCTGCATCGTCCCCGACAAAAAAGCGCTGCGACCGGCGTTCACCGCCTGGGCAAAGGCCAGCGCCATGCGCGCCGGGTCGGTGGCCAAGGCCACAGCCGTGTTGAGCAGCACCGCGTCATAGCCCCATTCCATCACTTGGCAGGCGTGCGAGGGCAGGCCCAAGCCCGCATCCACGATCATGGGCACCTCCAAGCGTTCGCGCAGCATTTGCATGGCATAGGGGTTGATCGGGCCTTTGCCCGTGCCAATGGGCGCGGCCCACGGCATGACGGCTTGGCAACCCACATCCACCAAGCGCTGGCACAGGACCAGGTCTTCGGTGCAATAGGGCAGCACTTTGAAGCCGGCTTTGATCAAGCGCTCGGCGGCCTCGGGCAGTTTCAAGGTGTCGGGCTGTAGGCTGTAGTCGTCGCCAATCAGTTCCAACTTCAGCCAATCGGTTTCAAACACTTCGCGCGCCATTTCGGCGGTGGTGATGACCTCTTGGATGCTGTGGCAGCCCGCGGTATTGGGCAGCACCGGGATGTTCATGGCTTTGAGCAATTGCCAAAACTCGGGCGAGGCCTGCGCGTGGGCGGTTTGGCGACGCAGCGAGGCGGTCAGCATGGCAGGTTGAGACAAGGTCACCGCATCCGACAACACCTGGGGCGAGGGGTAGCGCGAGGTGCCCAGCAGCAAACGGCTGTTGAAGGATTGGCCGTACAAAACCAAAGGGTCGTGGGGAGTGGTCATGGGTTCAACCTCCGGTGATGGGGGAAATCAGCTCAACCTGGTCGTTGGCCGAGAGGGGGTGCTGGGCGTAAGCGCTGCGCGGCACAAACTGCATATTGACCGCTGCGGCAAAAGGGGGCTTGACGCCTGCCGCCTCGATGGCGTCTTGCAAGGTGGCTGAAGAGGGCAGTTGGTGCCCCACTTGGTTGATGAGCACGGTGATCATGGTGGCAGCAATCCAAATTGACGCGCCAACGCGTCGTCGCCTTGCATCAGCGCCAAGGTGGCGTCGAGCATGGCCGGGGCGATCAGAAAACCATGGCGGTACAGGCCGTTGATCTGCAACACACCTGGGCGTGGCGCATGGATGGCCGGCAGGTTGTCGGGCAAGGTGGGACGGGCCTGGGTGTTGATTTCCAAAATCCGCGCTTCGGCAAAGCCGCTGTCCACGCTGTAGACCGCACTCAGCAGTTCCAAGGTCGAGCGCACGCTGGCTGGCGACAGGTCATCGGTTTCTATTTCAGTGGCGCCCACCACATAGACGCCGTTGTCTTTGGGCGCGATATAGAGTGGGTAGCGCGGGTGGATCAGGCGCACCGGGCGGCTGATGCGCACCTCGGGCGCTTGCAAACGCAGCACCTCGCCACGCACACCGCGCAGGCCCGACCACTGCGGCTTGGCACCCAGGCCTCTGCAGTCGAGCACCCAGTCGGCGTCATGGACGTCGTCTGGCGAGGCAGGGTGCTGCCAGTGCAATTCGGCCGGGCTTTGCGCCAAGGCTTGCAGCAAGGCGGCCAGCAACTGGCGGTTGTCCAACTGGCCTTCTTGTGGGAGCCACAAACCCTGGTTGAATTTCTGCGCCAAGGCGGGTTCCAAAGCAGCCAGATCAGCCTGTTGCAGCACTTGCGGCGCAGCGAGTTCGGGCATCTCTACACGGGTGGCTTGCAGCTTGTTGGCAAAGCGTTTGGCATCGCTGGCGTCTTGGCGGTGCCAGACGATCACCGTGCCCTCACGCTGGAAAAACACGGGGGCAGGCAGTGCCGCCAGCAGCTCAGGCCAGCGGCCCAGGCTGTATTGGCCCATGCGCACCACGGGCAGTTCGGTGATGGCCGATTCGGCCAGCGGTGCCAACATGGACGCGGCCACCCGGGCAGCAGCCCCTTGGGCGTCGGCTCCTTGGGCTTCCAACACCTGCACCCGGTGGCCTTGTTGGGTGAGCGCATGGGCGAGCAACCGGCCCATCAGCCCAGCCCCCAAAACCACGCAGTGCAACCGCTTCATGGATGGACCCCGACATAATCGCGGGCATGAACACACAGACATTCACCGGTCAGTACGCCCGCGTTCTGAGTATTGCCGGCTCGGACAGCGGTGGCGGGGCGGGCATCCAGGCCGACCTGAAAACTTTCTCTGCGCTGGGCTGCTACGGCATGACCGCGCTCACCGCACTCACCGCGCAAAACACCCAGGGTGTGCAAGCCATTCAGGGCATACCCGCAACGTTTTTGAAGGCGCAGCTGCAATCGGTGCTGGACGACATCGGCGTGGACGCGGTGAAGATTGGCATGCTGCACACCCCCGACATGGTCGAGGTGGTGGCCTGGGCCATCGACCATTACCAGCTGACGCAAGTGGTGCTGGACCCCGTGATGGTGGCCACCAGCGGTGACCGCTTGATCGCCGAGGAAACCGTGGCTGTTTTGGTGCGCGAGCTGTTTCCCCGGGTGCAACTGGTCACGCCCAACCTGGACGAGGCTGCTTTGCTGCTGGGGCGGCCTTTGCGCGAAGTGAATCAGCTGGACACCGCTGCCGCCGACTTGCTCGCCATGGGCGCGACCGCCGTGCTGCTCAAGGGCGGCCATGTGCAGGGCAACGAGGTGGTGGACATCTTGACGGTTGCAGGCCAGGGAGCTGAGGTGTTCAGTTCGGCGCGGATTCACAGCCACAACGTGCATGGCACAGGTTGCAGCCTGTCCTCGGCCATTGCGGCCCATCTGGCGCTGGGCCACAACTTGTCGTCCGCGGTGAGCCATGCCCGTCAGTTCATCTTGCAGGCCATTGCCACGGGTGCGCAGGTTCGCACCGGGCAGGGACACGGGCCGCTGAACCATGGCTTTGGTCCTCAGGTCATGCATGTGAAACCGCTGCCGTAGCGGGTTTGCTGAGCCATGCCAATGCGAAGGTGACCACCAAGGTCGGCAAGGCCGCACCCCATTGCGGTGCCCACTGGGCACAGGCGTGAAACACCGCCACGCCCAAGACCCAAATGCCTGCTGCGCCCCAATGGACTGACGTCTGCGCCGGTGCGCTTGACCCCCCGCCCAGCCTGCCCAAAATGACACCGTACAGGGGCACAAACACCGAACTCAGCATCAGCAAAAACGGTTCCAAATCATGCATGGGCAGCACCATCGCCAAACCTGTGCAGAGGACCGCTATGCCCAATCCCCAAGCTTTCAAACTGACTTTGGACCAGATGCTGTGGCTGTTGACCGAGGCTGAATACACATCGCCATAAGCGTTGTCGAGTTCGTCCAACAAGACCAGGCCCAATGCCAGCAAGCCGCCTTGCGCCAGCAGCAAGGTATTGACCAGGTTGGCGTCGGGTGCAGACACGCTCACCACCATCACCCCCAGGGCATAACACCAGAAATTGGCCAGGGCATAACCCAACCAGGTGCCCCCCATGGCAGTGCGGCTGTTCTTGCCGTGGCGGGCATAGTCGGCGATCAGGGGCAGCCAAGACACCGGCATGGCGATCACCAGGTCCATGGCTGACAAAAAGCCCATGGCGCCGGTACCGGGGCGGTTCCAAAACGCCTGTATGTCCTGCGCTTGCAGCAGTCCGAGGAACTGCCAAGTCAGCCAAACCAAGGACAACACCACCAAGGGCAGGCCAAAGCGGCTGACAAAGCTGCGCACCAAACCCAGCATGGAGCTGGCCATGAGCAAGGTGAGCACGCCCCCCCAAAACAGGGTGGCGGCATAGGGTGCGCCGACCCAACTGCTGTTGGTCATGGCGAGCGTCCCATCGCGCATCACCACCAATTCGAACGTGGTCCAGCCCACCAACTGCACGATGTTGAGCAGCACCGGCAGTCGCGCAAATGCGCTGCCATAGACCTGGTGCATCAACCCGGCGCTGGACAAGCCGGTGTCGCAAGCGATTTTGGCGACGCAGGCCAACAGCCCCGCGCCCAGCACCGAGCCCAGCACGATGGCCAGCAAAGCCTCTTGCGTACCGACCGCAGGCACCAGGTAAGCGCCGATTTGCATGACCAGCAGGCCAACGCCCAAGGAGAACCACAGGGAGGCGTGGCTGTACCAGCCGAAAACCCGCTGGTCAGCGCTGACGGGCTCTAGCGAGGAATTGTGTGAAGAGTGGTTTGCCATGTGTCTTTGTTTCAAAAAGAATGGCAGTTCGGCGAGGCCTGCTGAACAGATCAGCGGTGTTGGGCCATGCTTCCCTGCGCGAGGATTACCTCAATCAGGTTCAAAGGGACTTTCTCAGCCTTGGTTTGACAACCTCAGCACCCCCAGCGGATGTCACCGTGAACAGTGACCAGGTCATTGTAGGGGACCAAGGGACTGCAAGCCTCAGAGCCTCAACGCAGTTTGTCCGCGCAAAACATGATCGGCTAGCGGCTGCCCCACAGCGCCGCACCCACCACCAGCACCGCCGCGATGGCCACGTGCCAATCCAGTGGCTGACCTGTCGTCAGCAGCAAGATCACCGTGGACAAGATGGGCGTGGCAAAGGCCAACAAGCCGATGCGCCTGGTGTCGCCCAGCTTGATGGCCGCGTCCCACAAATAGAATGCCCCGCCCAAGGGGCCAAGGCCCAACAGCGCAATCAGCAGCCAGTCCTTGCTGCTCAGGACCACAGCAGGCTCCAGCCAGGCGTGACAGGCCAAGGACAAGAGACCCGAGGCCAGCGCAAAACCGCCCACGGCGGCCGTGGGGAAATGTGGCAGTCGCCGCGTCATGAGGGAGTAACTGGCCCACACGACAGCCGAAGCCAGGGCCAGCAGGTAGCCGCTGTGGAACACCGCCCCCTCGGTGCTGGCATTGCGTTGTCCCAAGATGGCGGTGGCCGCACCCGCAAAGCCCACCAGTGCCGCCAGCACATGGCGTGCTTGCCAGCGCATGTCTTTCAAGAACAAGGGTGCCATCACCACCATGCCCAAGGGCCAGAGGTAATTCACCAAATTCGCTTCCACCGCTGGCGCATGGCGCAGCGCCATGAACAGCAGAAAGTGAAACCCAAACAAACCGTAAATGCCCACCAGCAGGGTTTTCAGCGGCACCCGCCAGAGGGACAAGCGACGCCGTGAGATCGGCAGGGCAATCAGGCTACCGAGGAGCAGACCCCAACCCGTCAATAAAAACGGGGGCACATGGGCAAGTTGCACGCCCAAGGTGGCCAAACTGCCCCATAGCGCGATCGCGGCCAAGGCCAACAGATCGGCCTTCACAGCGGCTTTCATACGCCCAAGAGTTTGTGCAGGCGAGGCGAGGCGGTGGTGTATTCCAGCGGGATTTTCTGGCCGGGGCTCAGATAGGCCGCAGCGCCAAAGGCGGCCAGAGTGGCTTCATGGAAACCGCTGACGATGAGTTTGCGTTTGCCTGGGTAGGTGTTGATGTCACCCACCGCAAAAATGCCCGGTGCACTGGTGGCAAAGCTTTCGGTGTTCACGCTCAGCTGTTTTTTCGCCATGTCCAGACCCCAATCAGCCAGGGGTCCCAGTTGAGGTGACAAGCCCAACAGCACCCACAACTGGTCGCAGGGCATGTGCATATCGCCCTCCAGCGTGGCCAGTTGCAGGCCAGTCAACCGTTCTGCCTGGGTTTGCAGGCCTTGTACCTGGCCCACTTGCAAGCGCACATGGGCGCTGGCGCAGGCTTGCTGGAAAGCAACTTGCAGATGTTCTGAGGCGTCCAAGCTGGCGCGGCGGTGCACCAAGGTGACGCTGGCCGGCTGGTGAGGCAGGCTGTCAAGCACCGCTTGCAAAGCGAGGTCGTCGCTGCCCACAACCACCAGGTGCTGGCCTTGCAGCTTGACATGATCGGGGGCGGCATGAAACACCTGGTGACCCTCAAAAGCCTGCCATTCGGGCAGCGCCAGTTGGCGCGGCACAAAAGCGCCCACCCCTGCGGCGATGAACACGGTGCGGCTGAGAAACTGCTGCCCTTTGGACGTGCCGACCAGCCAGCGCCCATCGGCCTCTTGGCGCAACGTCGATACCAACTGGTTCAAATGAAACTGGGGATTGAAAGGCGAAGCTTGCTGCTGCAGTCGGTCAATCAACTCACGGCCGCTGCAACGCGGCAGACCGGGTATGTCGTAAATCGGTTTGTCGGGGTACAGCGCCATGCACTGGCCACCGACCTCGGGCAAGGCGTCGACCACGTGTGTTTGCAGGCCTTGCAGGCCCAACTCGAACACCTGGAACAGACCCACCGGACCCGCCCCAATGACCAGGGCGTCGATGGAGAGAGGTGCTGAAGGGACGGTCATGGGCGGAATGGCACAGCCCAAGAGGCTTCAGCGCTGGAGTTCAGACAGTTTGCCGGTTTTGTCTTTCCAGTCATCGGCATCGGCCATGGGGGCTTTGCGCTTGGTGATGCTGGGCCAGCCAATGCGCGACAACTCGGCGTTCAAAGCGGTCATGTGCTGTTGGTCAGCAGGCACGTCTTCTTCGGCGTAGATGGCGTTGACCGGGCACTCGGGGATGCAAACCGCGCAGTCGATGCATTCATCAGGGTCGATGGTCAGGAAATTCGGGCCTTCGCGGAAGCAGTCGACGGGACAGACGTCCACGCAGTCGGTGTATTTGCAGCGGATACAGGCTTCGGTGACAACGTGGGTCATGGTGTTAACTTTTCAACGAGAGGTTCAACAAAGATGGGGCATTTTAGGGGCAGGCTGGGGTCATGCTTGGACCAGCGCCGCCGCCGAGGTTTTGTGGCTGGCGGTGTCGACCAACACCAAGGAGCCCAGGATGCGCGAACGCTCAAACGGCTGGCTCACCAGGGGCTGTTGAAACGCCAGTTGCACATGGCCGATGGCGTTGGGCGGCAGTTCGGTGGCGTCTATTTCTGCCAAGGTGTTGATGTCCAGGCGGTGCAGAATGCGGCTCACCTTGGCTTTCACCCAGCGATGACCGTGCAGCGCCCAGTACACGCGGCCGGCCACCAGGGGCTCATCGTCCAGCCAAGCCAGTGTGACATTCAAGTTGGTTTCGGCTTTCACAGGGCTGCCTTGGGCCAGCAACCAGTCGCCACGCGACAGGTCGACCTCATGGTCCAGCACCACACCCGCGCTGTGACCGGCAGCCACATCGCCTGCTTGGCGCACGGCGGACAAGACTTCTTTGATGACCGCGGTTTGGCCGCTGGGGAACACTTTCACGCTGTCGCCCACACGCGCCACGCCTGTGCCCACACGGCCCCAATAGACACGGCGGCCTTTGGAGGTGTCGGCACTGTCATGGAATTTTTCCACCCACTGCACCGCGAAAGCCAATGCGCCTTCGTCGTCGGCGGGGGTGACCGGCAGGCGTTCGAGCAGTTCCAGCAAGCTGGGGCCGCTGTAATTGCACCAATCGGGATGCGCGCTCACCACGTTCCAGCCTTTCAGGGCGGAGATGGGCACGATGGCGTTCACGTCCATGCCAGCCTCGTCGGCAAATTGCTGCAACGATTGGGCGATGTTGACAAAGGCGGTGCTGGCATCAGTGACCGCATCGAGCTTGTTGATGGCGAAGATGACCGAGGGCACGCGCAAGAGTTTGAGCAACAGGCTGTGCCTGCGTGTTTGCGGCAGCAGGGCCAAACCGGGTTGGGCCCAGTCCACTTTGGTGGCGTCCACCAGCACCACGGCCGCATCCGCGCTGGAGGCAGCGGTCACCATGTTGCGGGTGTACTGCTCGTGACCTGGCGCGTCGCCAATGATGAACTTGCGGGTTTCGGTGCTGAAGTAGCGGTAGGCCACGTCGATGGTGATGCCTTGCTCGCGCTCGGCAGACAAACCGTCGGTCAGCAATGCCAAATCGGTTTCACCATGGCGCTGCACACCTGCCAGGTGGTCTTGCAGCACCGACTTGGAATCGACCAGCAAACGACCGATCAGGGTCGACTTGCCGTCATCCACGGAGCCGCAGGTGATGAATTTGAGGGCGGGGCGGGTGGCGAGTTGGGCGGTCATCAGAAATAGCCTTCTTTTTTGCGTTTTTCCATGGAGGCCTCGGAGGTTTGGTCGTCCATGCGGGTGGCGCCACGTTCACTCACGTCGGCAGCCAGGGTCTCGATCACGATGTCTTCGGGCGTGGCGGCATTGCTCTCCACCGGGCAGGTGCAGGTGATGTCGCCGACAGTGCGAAAGCGCACTTGGCGCTGCTGCACCACTTCCCCGTCTTTGGGCGGGGTCATGTGGGTCACCGGCACCAGCAAGCCACGGCGCTCGATCACGTCGCGGGTGTGGGTGTAGTAAAGCGAGGGGAGCGCGATGTTTTCGCGGGCGATGTACTGCCACACGTCCAATTCGGTCCAGTTGGAGATGGGGAACACCCGGAAATGCTCGCCAGGCTGCAGGCGGGTGTTGAACAGGTTCCACAGCTCAGGGCGTTGCGATTTGGGCTGCCATTGGCCAAAGCTGTCGCGGTGGCTGAAGATGCGTTCTTTGGCGCGGGCTTTTTCTTCGTCGCGGCGGGCACCACCGATCAGGGCGTCAAAGCGGAACTCTTCAATCGCTTCGAGCAAGGTGACCGACTGGTGCACATTGCGGCTCTCGCCGGGATGGGCCAAACGCACCGTGCCTTTTTTCATCGAATCTTCGACGCTGCGCACGATCAGCTCGGCACCCAGTTCTTTGGCGCGCAAGTCACGGAAATCAGTCACTTCGGGGAAGTTGTGCCCGGTGTCAATCATCAGCAGTGGGTAGGGAATGCGGCCCACGCCAAAAGCTTTCTCAGCGCACTTGAGCATGACCAAAGAGTCTTTGCCACCCGAAAAAAGCAGGGTAGGGCGCTCAAATGCAGCGGCCACTTCGCGCAGGATGAAGATGGTTTCCTCTTCCAACGCATCTAAGTGGGCGTTGCTGAGGGTATGAATTTCGTTGTTGTTTCTGGCGTTCATTTCAGGTCCTTGGTACTGCCTTTGTTCGTCATTGCGAGCGCAGCGAAGCAATCTTGCTGCGAGGATTGCTTCGTCGCTTTGCTCCTCGCAATGACGGGCTTATTTGACATGCAAGCCACACTCTTTCGCGTTCTCGTCTTCCCACCACCAGCGACCGGCGCGGAAATCCTCGCCCAAGCTGATGGCGCGGGTGCAAGGCGCACAGCCAATGCTGGGGAAAAACTGATCGTGCAGCGGGTTGTAGTCCACGTTGTGGAAGGCGATGTAGTGCCACACGTCGCCCCAAGTCCAGTCGACCAGCGGGTTGAGCTTGGTGATGGCCACGCCATTGGTCACGTCAGCTTCTTGGGCAGACACCTCGGCACGGGCTTGCGACTGCTCGCGGCGCAAACCCGTGACCCAGGCTTTTTGTCCCTGCAAAGCGCGACCCAAGGGTTCGAGCTTGCGAATGCCACAGCAGGCTTTGCGGTTGGCCATGGTCTCGAAAATAGCGTGCTGGCCTGGGTTTTTCACAAAGGCGATGACCGCCTCGTGCTGCGGTTTGTAAACCTGAATCGGGGCGTGTGAATGTGCTTGCAAACGTTCTAGCAATGCCAAGGTCTCGCTGTGCAAAGCACCGGTTTCCAGCACAAACACGGGGATGTCCAGCTCCAAGCTGTTGATGATGTGGGTGATGACCACGTCTTCAGCGCCCAGGCTGGAAGCTTGTTTCAAGGGCTGCAATTCGGTGGCAGCAGCCTTCAACTGTGCTTGCGTGGCGGCCAGTTTGTCGGCGAAGTTGGCGCTGGGTTTGGCGTGCAGCGTGGTCGCTTTGGTGTGGGGTTTCATCGTGCAAACAAAGGTTGGGGTTGGGTCACATCGCCTTGGTAAAAACCGCTGAAATGCGCCAGCAATTCTCGCCCTTTGGCCAGGTTTTGGTCGGCACGCAGCACGGCGCTGGAAAAACCGCAGCGCTGCATCTGGCTGAGTTGGTCCACCAGCACGTCGCCGGTGGCACGGATGTCGCCCTTGAAACCGCAGCGGCGACGCAGCATCAGCGCTTGGCTGAAGGCGCGGCCATCGCTGAAAGCGGGGAAATGCAGTTCAATGGTTTGCACGCTGTCCAAGGATGCGGCCATGGGGTCGGCGTCGTTGGGCAGTTGCAAATCAGCTGCCTTCAGGGTGTCTGTGGAGGTGTGTAATTGCATGACAGTCTTTCAGGCAGCAGGGCTCAAGGCTTCGTCGTCAGACGGGTGGCGTGCGGCATTGGCGGCAGTTTTGAACGGCTCAAAGCCCACGCGTTGCAATGCGTCGATAAAGGTTTCACCTTGTTGGCGCTGCTCTGTGTACACCTGCAACACGGCATCAATCACGTCCACCACCTCGGCGGACGAGAACGAGGGGCCCACCACCTTGCCGGGTTGGGGCGTCCCGCTCAGGGCAGAACCATCCGAGCCGCCCAAGGTCACTTGGTACCACTCCTTGCCATCCTTGTCCACGCCCAAGATGCCAATGTGGCCGCTGTGGTGGTGACCACAAGAGTTGATGCAACCGCTGATGTGCAGGTCAATTTCACCCAAGTCGAACAGTTCGTCCAGGTCTTGGTAGCGCTCGGTGATGGCCGCGGCGATGGGAAGTGACCGTGCATTGGCCAAGTCGCAGTAATCGCCGCCTGGGCAGGCAATCATGTCGGTCAACATGCGGATATTGGGCTTGGCCAAGCCCAGCGCTTTGGCTTCTTGGTAGAGCGCAGGCAATTGATCAGCCGACACCCAAGGCAGCACCAAATTTTGATCATGGCTGACACGGGTTTCACCAGCGGAGTAGGTATCGGCCAACGCAGCCGCGGCGTCCAGTTGATCGGCGTTGGCGTCCCCAGGCGCTTGGCCCAAACGCTTGTATGACAAGGTGACCACACGCAAATGCGGATCGCGATGCGGTGCTACGTTTTGCTGCAACCAACGGGCGAAGTTGTTGTCTTCATCGGCTGTTTTGGCAAGCAATGCATGAACTGCTTCAGCTGATGGGTGAGATCTACCCAGCAAGGCAGGCGGCACAAAACTGGCACTCACGCGGTCCAACTCGGCTTGCGTGATGGTGTGGGGTGCGCCATCTTGCTCAAGAATGCGTTGGTACTCGGCTTCCACTTGATCGACAAAGGCTTGACCCTCGGCTTTGACCAAAATTTTGATACGCGCTTTGTATTTGTTGTCGCGGCGGCCAAAGCGGTTGTAGGCACGGACCACGGCCTCCAAATAGTTGAGGATTTGGTCCCAAGGTAAAAACTCACGAATCACACTGCCAATGATGGGGGTGCGACCCATGCCACCGCCCACCATCACGCGAAAGCCTACTTCGCCTTGAGCGTTACGCAGCACATGCAAGCCCACATCGTGCCAAGCGGTGGCGGCGCGGTCTTCGGTGGCGCCAGTGATGGCGATTTTGAATTTGCGCGGCAGAAACGCGAACTCGGGGTGCAAGGTGCTCCACTGGCGCATGATTTCTGCATAGGGGCGGGGGTCGACGATTTCATCTACCGCCACACCGGCGCGTTCATCCGAGGTGATGTTGCGGATGCAGTTGCCGCTGGTTTGAATGCCGTGCATGTCCACGCTGGCCAAGAGGTCCATCACGTCCGCGCTTTTCTCCAGCGGGATCCAGTTGTATTGCAGGTTTTGGCGGGTGGTGAAGTGGGCATAGCCGTAACTCAAAGGGGGAGCTGCAATGCCACCGATGGCGTGTTGCTTGGCCTGGGCTTCTTGAAACAACGCGTCGCTGGGGCGGTCGTATTCACGGGCTATGCGAGCCAACACCCGCAGTTGGGCGCTGCTCAGTTCACCATAAGGCACAGCCACCCGCAGCATGGGGGCGTAGCGCTGCACATACCAGCCGTTTTGCAGGCGCAAGGGCTTGAACTCGTCTTCACTGAGTTGGCCGTTCAAACGACGCGTGAGTTGATCGCGAAATTGCGCAGCGCGTTCTTTGATGAAACGGCGGTCGAAGTCGGTGTATTGGTACATAAGCTACTTAAATGAAAACCAGTTTGCTGCCGGCCCAAGCCAACAACACAGAAAGGGCAGAGCGAATGAAGCGTTCAGGTACACGGGAAACAAAATGCGAACCCAACCAAATGCCAGGCAGCGAACCGCAGAGCAACAAAGCCAGCAGTTGCCAATCGACGGTGCCCAACGAGGCATGGCCCAAGCCCGCCACCAGGGTAAGGGGCACAGCGTATGCAATGTCAGCCGCCACGATGCGGTAAAGCGGCAGTTGGGGGTAGAGCAACATCAAGACAGTCACGCCAATTGCACCTGCGCCCACCGAGGTCAGGGTGACCAACATGCCAATGACCGCGCCAAACAACACCGGCAACAAAGGATGCTTCGTTTGATCAGCTGCGAGTTCCTGATCAGCTGAATCACTGACTTCGACACGGCGTGGCCCGCGAATGGCTTTGTACAACGTGGCCGCGGCGGTCAGCATCAAGGCAATGCCCAAGGTGAAGGTGATGGCTTTTTGCACCACGGGGTTGGAGGTGCCCAATTCGTGCAAGGCCCACAGCGTGAGCAAAGCGGCAGGCACGCTGCCCAAGCTCAGGCTGAATACCACCCGCCAAGGAATGACGCGCTGACGTGCAAAGTTCAACATGCCACCAGCCTTGGTGCCCGCAGCGAACAGCAAATCCGTGCCCACTGCCAAAGCGGGCTTGATACCAAAGCCAAAAATCAGCAGGGGTGTCATGAGCGAACCACCGCCCACACCGGTGAGTCCAACGATCAAACCCACCACGAAACCCGCCAGAATGAATGCAAAATTTTCCATAAGGGCGCGACTATAGAGACCCTGATTAGGGTTTCCAACTATTTTTTAGTTAGGGCTATATGCGAAATAGATATATCGAAATACCGCATAAGCAAACAACTAAACAGTTGTTTGAGAAATAAGCCGACTTGGCAACAATGTTGAATTACCTCGAAATCCAACTGTGAGCCCCCCATGATCAAACCTCAAAACGCCAGAAACGGGCTGCTTGGCAGTCTGTTGTTCGGATTGGCCAGCTTGGCTTCAGCTCAGACCTTGCTGAATGTGTCCTATGACGTGTCCCGAGAATTTTTCAAGGACTACAACGCAGCGTTTGTGGCGCATTACAAAAAAACAAAGGTGTGGAGGTCAAAGTGGATCAGTCGCATGCCGGCTCCAGCGCCCAAGCCCGTGCGGTGAATGATGGCTTGGAGGCTGATGTGGTGACCATGAACACCACCTCGGACGTGGATTTCTTGGCCGCCAACGGCGTTGTCGCCAAAGACTGGGCGAAAAAATTCCCCCACAACGCCTCGCCCACCAGTTCCACCATGTTGTTTCTCACGCGCAACGGCAACCCCAAGGGCATCAAGGACTGGGACGACCTGATCAAACCAGGTGTGCAAGTGGTGGTGGTCAACCCCAAAACCGGCGGCAATGGCCGCATGGCTTATTTGGCCGCTTGGGGCCATGTCCGCAAGAAAGGCGGCTCGGATGCCGATGCCCAAGCGTTTGTGAAAAAACTTTATGCCAATGTGCCGGTCTTGGCCAAAGGTGGGCGCGACGCCACCAATGTGTTTTTGCAGCGAAACATTGGCGATGTGCTGATCACCTTCGAGTCTGAGGTCATATCAGTCGACCGCGAGTTCGGGGCGGGCAAAGTGGACGCGGTTCACCCCAGCATCAGCATCGTCGCGGAAAACCCCGTGGCCGTGGTCGAGCGAACCACTGCTAAGAAAGGCACAGGCGAGTTGGCCAAAGCCTATTTGGATTACCTCTACAGCGACGAAGCGCAAGAGATTGCGGCCAAACACGCCATGCGCCCCCGCAATGCAGCTGTGTTGAAAAAGTACGCGCAAGTCTTCAAACCCATCACCTTGTTCCAAGTGTCCGATTACTTCGGCTCTCTCACAGAAGCGCAAAAAGTGCATTTCAACGATGGCGGCTTGTTCGACAAAATTTACACGGCGCAGTGAATGAGCAGATACCAAACCGCCCGGGTCTTGCCCGGGTTTGAAATCACCCTTGGTTTCACCATCGCCTATTTGAGCTTGATCGTGCTCATTCCTTTGTCGGCCTTGGTGTTCAAAACCCTCAACCTCACTTGGGAGCAGTTTTGGCAAGCTGTCACCGCGCCTCGCGTGGTGGCTTCCTACAAACTCACCTTGGGCGCTTCGTTCATCGCAGCCTTGGTGAATGCATTTTTCGGCTTGCTGCTGGCGTGGGTCTTGGTGCGCTACCAGTTCTTTGGCAAAAAAATCGTTGACGCTTTGGTGGACTTGCCGTTTGCCTTGCCCACCGCCGTGGCAGGCATTTCTTTGACCGCACTCTTGGCCGGCAATGGTTGGGTAGGGCAGTATCTCGAGCCCTTGGGCATTCAACTGGCTTTCAACCGCAATGGTGTGTTGATTGCCCTCATCTTCATTGGCTTGCCCTTCGTGGTGCGCACCGTGCAACCCATTTTGGAAGATGTGGAAAAAGAACTGGAAGAGGCCGCCACCTGTTTGGGTGCCACGCGTTGGCAAACCTTCAGCCGGGTCATTTTTCCGGCGCTGGCCCCTGCCTTGCTCACGGGCTTTGCCATGGCGTTTGCACGTGCCATTGGTGAATACGGCTCGGTGATTTTCATCGCGGGCAACATGCCCATGGTGTCCGAGATCACGCCGCTCATCATCATCAGCAAGCTCGAACAGTACGACTATGCAGGTGCCACGGCGGTGGCGCTGGTCATGCTGAGCGCGGCTTTTGTCATGTTGTTGTTGATCAACGGCTTGCAGGCTTGGCAGCGTTCGCGTTCGGGAGCTTCATCATGAGCGGCGTGCAACACACCACCCCCACGCACAACGTGAACAGCACAGGAGAGCCTGCCTGGTTGCGTCGTACCCTGATTGGCATAGCTTTGGTGTTTGTGGGCTTGTTCCTCATCCTGCCATTGGCGGCCGTCTTCACCGAAGCTTTGCGCAAAGGTGTCGATGCGTTTATGGAGGGGCTCAAAGAACCCGATGCCTGGTCGGCCATCAAGCTTACTTTGACCATCACCGCCATCGCCGTGCCCCTCAACCTGGTGTTTGGCGTCAGTGCCGCCTGGGCCATTGCCAAGTTTGAATTTCGTGGCAAGGCTTTGCTGACCACTTTGGTGGACCTGCCGTTTTCGGTGTCACCCGTGGTGGCTGGTTTGATTTATGTCTTGGTTTTCGGGGCACAGGGTTGGTTCGGGCCATGGCTGCAAGCGCATGACATCAAAATCATTTTCGCGGTACCTGGCATGGTGCTGGCCACCGTGTTTGTTACTTTTCCTTTCATTGCGCGGGAACTCATTCCATTGATGCAAGCGCAAGGCAACGAAGAAGAGCAGGCGGCCATGGTGTTGGGTGCCAACGGTTGGCAAATTTTTTGGCGTGTGACCTTGCCCAACATCAAATGGGGTTTGCTCTATGGCGTCATTCTGTGTAACGCCCGTGCCATGGGTGAGTTTGGCGCGGTGTCAGTGGTCTCAGGTCATATCCGTGGTCAGACCAACACCATGCCTTTGCATGTGGAAATTTTGTACAACGAGTACCAATCGGTGGCAGCCTTCGCCGTGGCGTCGTTGTTGGCTTTGTTGGCCTTGGTGACCTTGGTCATCAAGTCGGTGGTGGAGTGGAAGCAGCAACGCCTCATGGCTGAGTTGGCGGCACTTTCGCCTGAAAGACCGGTGGTGTGAATATGCGTCATTGCGAGCGACATTGTCATTGCGAGCGAAGCGAAGCAATCCAGACTGCCACGGCCTTCGGCCTCGCAGTGACGAACAAGTGAAAGAAAAAAATGAGCATTGATATCCGCAACATCAGCAAGCAATTCGGCGATTTCCACGCCTTGCGCAACGTCAACCTGGATATCGCCTCTGGCGAGTTGGTAGCACTTCTTGGGCCCTCAGGCTGCGGCAAAACCACGTTGCTGCGCATCATTGCGGGCTTGGAAACCGCAGGCCAAGGCACGATTGCTTTCAGTGGTGAAGACACCACCCATATTCATGTGCGAGAGCGTCAAGTGGGCTTTGTGTTCCAACACTACGCTTTGTTTCGCCACATGACTGTGTTTGAAAACGTGGCGTTTGGTTTGCGTGTGCGCCCTAAGCACACGCGTCCTACCGAAGCGGCCATCCAGAAGAAAGTCCACGACTTGTTGAACCTGGTGCAACTTGACTGGTTGGGCGACCGCTACCCCTCGCAGTTATCCGGTGGTCAGCGCCAACGCATCGCCTTGGCCCGTGCTCTGGCAGTTGAACCGCGTGTGTTGTTGCTCGATGAACCCTTTGGTGCACTGGACGCCAAGGTGCGCAAAGACCTTCGCCGTTGGTTGCGTCGTCTGCATGACGATTTGGATGTCACCAGCATTTTCGTCACCCACGACCAAGAAGAAGCGTTGGAAGTGGCTGACAGGGTGGTGCTGATGAACAACGGCAAAGTCGAGCAGGTGGGCTCACCCCAGCAAGTCTGGGACAACCCTGCCAACCCTTTTGTCTATGGTTTTTTGGGTGACGTCAACTTGTTCAAAGGCCGTACACCCGAGGGCGAAACACACACCTACATTCGTCCGCACGATTTAGATGTACGGCGTTATGCCACGGGTGACACCGGCATCGTGGCGCGATTGGAACGTGCTCTGGTCATGGGTTCTGTGGCCCGTTTAGAGTTGATTTCGCAAGACAACATCAACCAAGAAAACATCATTGAAGCTGAAATTTCGGCAGCAGAATTCAGAGAAAAAAACTACCGAGAGGGCGAACTACTGGTTTTAACGCCTCGTCAAGCGCAGGTGTTTGTGGCAGAGTCTGCTCATCCCTGACAAATCAACCAAGGAGACTTTATGAAGATCGAAACCATTGCCGTTCATGCGGGTTACAAGCCCGACCCAGTTACCAAAGCGGTTGTACCGCCCATTTACCAAACCGTGGCCTACGCTTTTGACAGTGCCCAGCACGGTGCTGATTTGTTTGACCTCAAAGTGGCAGGCAACATCTACACCCGCATCATGAACCCCACGCAGTCAGTGTTGGAAGAGCGGGTAGCCGCGCTTGAGGGCGGCATCGCTGCGTTGGCCTTGGCGTCTGGTCAAGCCGCCATCACTTATGCCATTCAAACCATTGCCGAAGCCGGGGACAACATCGTGTCGTCCAGCGCTTTGTATGGCGGCACTTATAACCTGTTTGCCCATACCTTTCCGCAGTTCGGCATTGAAACCCGATTTGCTGACTACAAAAACCCTGCCAGTTTTGAACCCCTCATCGACGCCAAAACCAAAGCGGTCTATGTGGAGTCTTTGGGCAACCCGCAAGGCAACATCACTGATATCGCAGCCATTGCCGCCGTTGCCCACAAGCATGGTGTGCCGCTGATCGTGGACAACACCGTGCCCAGTCCTTACCTCTGGCGTCCCATCGAGCACGGTGCCGATATCGTGGTGCAGTCGCTCACCAAGTATTTGGGCGGACACGGCAACAGCATCGGCGGCGCCATCATCGACTCGGGCAAGTTCCCATGGGCCGAGCACAAAGCACGCTTCAAACGTTTGAATGAGCCTGATGTCAGTTATCACGGCGTGGTCTACACCGAAGCCTTGGGGCCAGCCGCTTTCATTGGTCGTGCGCGTGTCGTGCCTTTGCGCAACACAGGTGCTGCGATTTCGCCGTTCAATGCTTTCCTCATCTTGCAAGGCATTGAAACCCTTGCGCTGCGCATGGACCGCATCAGCGACAACGCATTGGCGGTGGCCCAGCATTTGAAAAAACACCCCAAGGTGAAATGGGTCAACTACGCGGGGCTGCCCGACCACCCCGACCATGCTTTGGTGAAAAAGTATTTACGCGATGGCAAGGCCTCGGGCTTGTTGACCTTTGGCGTGGACGGTGGCCGCGAAGGTGGAGCGCGTTTCCTTGATGCGCTGCAACTCTTCACCCGCTTGGTCAACATCGGGGACGTGCGCTCCTTGGCCACACACCCCGCATCCACCACCCACCGCCAACTCAACCCTGAAGAATTGGCCAAGTCGGGAGTCACGGAAGACACCGTGCGCTTGTGCGTGGGCATCGAACACATCGATGACTTGCGTGCAGACCTAGACCAGTCCTTGGCCGCTGTTTGAAGCTTCAACGCTTCATCCAACCGACACTGCGGTGTCGGTTTTTTTTCGCCATGACGGTTTTGGGTGTGTGGAAAGTTCATTGAATAAGCTCATGATTAAAAAACCTAAGCAAGAATTTGCATAAGCAACTGATTATTCAATCGTTCCCTTTTTTGCTTTTAAAAAACACAATTCATTCATTGCAATATCGCATTGAATTTGAAGGAATACCATGAATCGTCGCATCGTTTTACAAGCCCTGTCGGCCACTGTGCTGGCAGGTGCTTTGGGCAGCAGTTTTGCCCAATCCCCCGTCACCTTGCTCAATGTGTCCTACGACCCGACACGCGAGTTGTATGTGGAATTCAACAACGCCTTTGCCAAACACTGGAAAGCCACCAGCGGCCAAGACGTCACCATCAAGCAATCTCATGGTGGCTCTGGCAAGCAAGCGCGCTCTGTGATTGATGGTCTGGATGCCGATGTGGTCACCTTGGCATTGGCAGGCGACGTGGACGCCTTGAACAAACAAGCATTTTTGATTCCACCCAACTGGCAAAAACGTTTGCCACACAACTCGTCCCCTTACACCTCCACGATTGTGTTGGTGGTGCGTCAAGGCAATCCCAAAGGCATCAAAGACTGGAACGATTTGGTCAAACCGGGCATCAATGTGATCACACCGAACCCCAAAACATCCGGTGGTGCGCGTTGGAATTACCTTGCCGCCTGGGAATTTGCCAAGCGCAAATACGGCGGTGACGCCAAAGCCAAAGAGTTTGTGACCAAGCTCTATGCCAATGTGCCAGTGCTGGACTCGGGTGCAAGAGGTTCATCCGTGACCTTCGCACAGCGCAACCAAGGCGATGTCTTCATCTCTTGGGAAAACGAGGCGTATTTGCTGGAAAAAGAATTTGGTTCCAAGGTGGACATCGTTTATCCGTCCATCAGCATCTTGGCCGAACCGCCTGTGACCGTGGTGGACAAAAACGTGGACCGCAAGGGCACACGCAAAGTGGCTGAGGCCTATTTGCAATACCTGTACAGCGACGAAGGCCAAGAGATTGCAGGCAAAAACTTCTACCGCCCGATCAACGAGAAGATCAAAGCCAAGTATGAAAAGTCGTTGCCCAAATTGCCTTTGTTCACCATCGAGCAGGCCTTTGGCGGTTGGGACAAAGCAGCCAAAGACCATTTTGCCGATGGCGCCATTTACGACCAAATTTTTCAATCCATCAAACGTTGATTTTTTCAAGATAAGGAACTGACATGAAGACAACGCCTCCTTCACATTTGCGCCGTCAACGCTGGGCACTGGCCTTGCTCGGCAGTGCGGTGTTTGCAAGCCCCGCATTTGCCTTGTCTGATGATGCCAAATTGGTGCTTCAGCTCTTGGTGACCAAAGGGGTCATCACGCAAAAGGACTATGACGACACCCTCAATGCCATTGACAGCAAACCTGCTGATGGTGTGCCGCCCGTGCAGTTTGTGCAAGATGCTTTGGGCGTCACTGCCAAAGACGTGCAAAAGGCCACGGAGTACGCCAAAAAAGACGAAAAAAATGGCGCCGTGAAACCTGCCGGCAATGGCACGGTGTCGGCCGATGGCAACAGCTCGTTCAATTTCACAGGCTTGGTGCATTTCGATGCGCGCTCTATTGCCGATGGTTTGGCGCAATCTGCTGACAAGGACGCGGCATCAGGCGCTGACAATTTCGAGGTGCGTCGTGCGCGCATCGGCATCAATGGCACCTTGTACAAGGACATCAGTTACGAGGTGTTGACCAACGTGGTTGGTTCGAATGCCAACTTGGTTCAGCGTGCTTATGTGAATTACGGCTTCAACCCTGCTGCGCAAGTGCGTGTGGGCCGTTTCAAACAACCGTTCTCTCTGGAGCAGCTCACCAGTTCAAATGCGATTGACTTCATGGAGCGCTCATATGGCGATCAACTGGTGCCAGCGCATCGCAACGGGGCAGGTGTGTTTGGCGAACCCACCAAAGGCTTCACCTACGCCTTTTCTTTCTACCAAGATGGCTTCAACGAAATATCCAACACCAACAACATTGGCAACTCCAATGTGGGCCGCCTGTCTTTCAACGCAGCTGATTTCGCAAAAATCAACAACACTGTGATCCACTTTGGTGCTGCTAAAGACCAAGGTCGCTACCAGGTGTTGCCCACAACCTCAACGGATTCAGGCGCAGCTGCAAATACTTCTACGCGTGCAACCATTCTGTCGTTCAGGTCAGAAAACAGAGGCCTGGCCAATGCCTACCGCGCACAAATCGGTGGCGACACTGTGACTGCTGCCTATGGTGCTGCTGCCAACAATGCCGCCAATGTGAACAAAGACCTCAAAGGCTTGGAATTTGCATTGGCCACAGGAGGGCTCAAGTTTCAAGCTGAGACCATCAAAGCCGCTTACAGCGCTTCAGCAGCCAACTACAACACTGCTGGCGCTAATCTTGGAACTGCCAAATTGGATGTCTCAGCTGACACGTCTTACTACGAGTTCATTTACAACTTGACAGGGGAGAGTTGGTCTGAGGCCTACAAAGCTGGGGCATTTGGGGCCATCAAACCGAAAGCCAACTTTGGCTTGGGTTCGGGCGGCGGTTCTGGGGCATGGCAATTGGCCGCCAGAGTTTCAACTTACGAGACATCGTTGGCTGGCACAACCGCCAATGCAGCTATCACGGATGGCGGTAGCAACAAGTCAAGAGCTGAAAATTCAGAAAAAGCCAGCACCATCACCTACGGTGTGAACTGGATTGTGAACCCCAATTCAAGGGTGCTGTTGAACTACGCACGCACCACGTTTGATCGACCTGTCACTTACTTGAGCACCTCAAACAGTTTGGGCACAACCACCAAAGAAGTTGTGGTGTCTGTTCGCAGTCAAATCAACTTCTGATCGCACAATCCCTCTCCAAGGGAACTTCCAGAACGCAGGGCTCATCACCCTGCGTTTTTTTTTCATGCGCTGGGCAATTGACAGCGCATGGCTTGGATGAGTTTGTCACTCACAGGCGCAGGTCGCTCATCCATTTGGCATGCCAAGACCTCAGCACACAACAGGCTCAGTGTGAGTCCTCTGGAGCCCATGGCGGTCAAAAGCTGCAAGCCTGGAAACTGTGTGTCGTCCAACAAGCCGACTTTGGGCAGGCGGTTCACCGAGGCACAGCGTGCGCCAGTCCAAGCGCGCAGTTGGCTGATGTCGGCCCAAGTGCTTGCCAGCTGTTGCTGGGCCACGGGGAGCAATTCACCCAAGCGTTGGTGGTTGTCGGCATGGGCTTGAACAGACGCTGCCGTAGCGGTGGCATGTCGCTCAAACGTGGCACCAGTGAACCAGGCCGCACCTTCGGTGGTGGGGACGTTGCTCACAAAACTGCCATGCCCATTCACAGGAAACGGTGGCAGCTTGGTGGCATCCACTTCGCCCATCAAGCCCCAACTCACCAGCCCCGCAATCGGGTGCAGACCCATGTGGTCGACATACAGCACTTGGTTCAAAAAATCTGGGGTGTGCGCGCCCAAGGCCAACACCACATGGGGTGCGGTTTCGGTGCTGTAAGTGTGAGAGCTGCCCATGTTGGGAATGGCGATGTGGTTTTTGATGCGCAACGACCATTCGCCACTGGACTGGTTGCGTTGCATCGTTTCCACTTCTGCACGGGTTTGTACTTCAATGGCCTCATGCTTGAGAAGCGCTTTGACCAGCGCAGCAGGTTTGATCCAGGCTCCTTGGTGTTGCCACAGCGATTGCGTGCCGTCATCTGGCAGACCTGCTTGTGCCAATTGGTCTGCCGAGGCCAGGGTGACATGGCCTTGCCAGACGCTTGCATCCAAGGGTTGCTGCCAATGTTTTTTAGGTTGACCTTCGGGTGTGAGGCGTCTTTCCAAAACACCGATGCCCAGCCAATCCAAGCCTTCTTCCAAATGCGCTTGCACAAAGCGCCTGGTCCACAGCAAACCTTCGCGGGTGAGTTGAGACAAGGGGTTGTCGTCGATCGACACATGACAAGACATGACGCCCACGGGGACAGCCGAGCCACCATGACAAACCTCGGTGCCGCTTTCCAGCACCAAGACCTGCCAACCCTTGTCGGCCAAGGCGCGGGCAGCGGCTGCACCGGCCAGCCCCGCGCCGACCACGATGGCTTGTTTGACAGCGCTCATGAAAGTGGGTTCAGGCTGCGGGAGGTGGCACGTAACCTTGGGCCGCGTCGGCACCATCGCCGAAGAAATGGTTTTCCATTTGACGCGCCAGGTATTGACGGGCCCGCAAATCGGCCAAGTTCAAGCGGTTTTCATTGACCAACATGGTCTGGTGTTTGAGCCAAGCGGCCCAAGCATCCTTGCTGACGTTTTCCCAAATGCGTTTGCCCAAATCGCCAGGGTAGGGCGGAAAATCCAGGCCCTCGGCCTCTTTCTCGAGCTTGATGCAGTGGACGGTGCGTGCCATGAAAATCCTTGTGCGGTACAAAACAAAGGCGTGACTGTAGCAAGCTTTTCAATTACCGATAGACTCGATTCATTGAAACGGATATTCATGAAAAAGATGATCTCAATTTGGACAATGCTCACACCGCGCCATACCTGGGGTCTGCTGGCCTTGGGCTGCCTGGGATTGCTTGCCTTTGGCGCTTATTTGCAGCATGTGGTGGGGCTTGAACCTTGCCCGATGTGCATCGTGCAGCGCTACGCCATGACCATCATCGCTTTGTTGTCATTGCTGGCATTGGCTTGGCGTTCTGTCATGGCGGGCAAGGTGTTGGCGGTGTTGGCCTGGGCCATGGCCTTGTTTGGTGCATTCGTGGCGGCGCGTCAAAGTTTTTTGCAGTGGTACCCACCGCAAATCGCCAGTTGCGGTCGGGACTTTTACGGCATGATCGAATCGTTTCCTTTGCAGCGTGCCATTCCCCTGATTTTCAGAGGCAGCGGGGATTGCAGCGCAGTTGATTGGACATTCCTCGGCGGCTCGATCGCCAATTGGTCATTCGTGGCGTTTGTGTGCATGGCCATTTGGCTGACCGTGATGTTCTTCACCACGCTGCGTGGTCCGCGCCAAGCGGCCAATGACGAGGTTTACTAGCCCAGTACTTACTCAGCCTGCGACCAGCTTTTTCACCAGCACAATGCTGCGCCGGTCCACGTTGTATTTGCGTTGACGCGCTTCAGGCAGCCACTCGATAGGCACCTGCACAAAACCACGCTTCAAAAACCAATGCATGGTGCGCGTGGTGAGCACAAAGATGCTGTCCAGGTCTTGGGCGCGTGCGCGTTGCTCGATGCGGCGCAGGATTTTTTCACCATCGCCCTGACCTTGCGAGTGAGGGGACACGGTGAGGGCCGCCATTTCACCGGTGCGGTTTTCGGGGTAGGCGTAAAGCGCTGCGCAACCAAAGATGACGCCATCGTGTTCGATGACGCTGTAATTGCCGATGTCGCGTTCAATCTCGGTGCGTTCGCGCCGCACCAAGGTGCCGTCGTTTTCAAAAGGTTCGATGAGTTGCAGCACGCCACCCAGATCATCCGAGGTGGCCTCGCGCAAACTTTCAAGCCGTTCATCCACCACCATGGTGCCAATGCCGTCGTGCACATAAATTTCAAGCAGCAACACCCCATCCACCGCAAACGGCAGGATGTGGCTGCGCTCCACACCGGCTTTGCAAGCCTTGACGCAATGTTGCAAATAAAACCCGGTGTCGGTGGGTTGGGTGGGAGTGGGTTCGTTGGCCAGTAAACGTTCGGCCTCAGCCAGTGGCATCTCGGTGTCGATCGGGTTGTCTTCACCTGCTGGTTCATGGGGGCGAATGCGAATCCCCGGTACTTCGGTCACGAAAATCAGCTTGTCAGCCTGCAAGGCGATGGCCACCGAGGTGGCGACTTCTTCCATGGTGAGGTTGAACGCCTCGCCAGTGGGCGAAAAACCAAAAGGCGACATCAGCACCATGGCGCCAAGGTTGAGGATTTTGTTCAAGCCCGGCACATCCACCTTGCGCACCAAACCCGAGTGTTGGAAATCCACGCCGTCCAAGATGCCCACCGGCCGTGCGGTGATGAAGTTGCCAGAAATGACCCGTACCGTGGCACCCGCCATGGGTGTGTTGGGCAGGCCTTGGCTGAACGCTGCTTCAATTTCATAACGCAGTTGACCCGCGGCTTCTTGGGCGCAGTCCAAGGCCACTTCATCGGTGATGCGCATGCCATGTGAGTACTGCGCTGTGTGTCCCTTGGCCTTGAGTTGCTCATTCACCTGGGGTCGAAAGCCATGCACCAACACCACTTTCACGCCCATGCTTTGGATCATGGCCAGGTCTTGCACCAGGCTGGGCAATTTGCCCGCTTCGATGGCTTCGCCTGAAATGGCGACCACAAAGGTTTTGCCACGGTGCATGTGGATGTAGGGCGCGACCGAGCGGAACCAAGGGACGAAGGTGAAATTGAAGACAGTGGACATGGGTGAGTCGTTAAGGCTTGAGCAGAATCAATTGGTCTGAGGGCAGCAGTCGCGTGAAGTCGCGATCGAATGTGCAGAGTGTCTCACCAGTTTGCATGACTGCGGCGGCGATCCATGCATCGGAGATCAGATCGCCCTTGATCTGTTGCGTCAAACACAGTTGTCGCATATTGGGCCACGAGGCCAACTGGGTTTGAAACTGCACGCCCGGGCAACTCAGCAAGCTGTCGACAAAGTCACACACATCGGACAAGGGATCGGTTTGTTTGAAAACTCTGGGGTTGCTGGTGATGCGCATGAAGCCAGTCACTGCCATGCCCATGAGTGACAAACTGGCTTGACCGTTGGCGGCTTGTCGCACGGCCTCATCCAACCACTTCCGCGCTGGTTGGTGGTGGGGGTGGTCTGGGCGGAAAGCCGCGACCAGCACATTCACGTCGGGTGTCATCTGAGTTTGAGGATGTCCATGTCGGCATCCATGGCTTCATAGAAAGAGCGGTTGCTGCTGGGGTCGATGCCTGGCATCAAGCCGCCAGTGGCATTGGACACAGGCAATGCGGGGATGACCACTGGCGTGCTTGGCAGGTCCTGCCGTACATAGGCCGCCAGCATTTCGCGCACCTTGGCACTGAGCGAGGTGCCTTCTTGGATGGCTTTGATGCGTGCTTGTTTGACGAGGTTTTCGTCCAAAGAAATGGTGAGATTGGCCATGAGGAGACTCCTGCAACACGGGTTCACGTGAACCAGTGTAGCACGTGAACCCGTGGCATGGGATAATTCTCAGCGTGACATCGCCCACACCCACAAAGCCCTTGGTCATTGATTTCCCAGAGAACCTGCCGGTCAGCGAGCGGCGCGAGGAGATCATGGCGGCCATTCAGGCGCATCAGGTGGTCATTGTGTGTGGCGAAACAGGTTCGGGCAAAACCACCCAGCTGCCCAAAATGGCTCTGGCGCTTGGAAGAGGTGGCTGGAAATTGGGGTCAGATCCCAACTACGCCAAAGGTCGCCGCCAAATCATCGGCCACACCCAGCCTCGCCGCATTGCCGCCACCTCGGTAGCCAAGCGCATCGCCGAGGAGCTGAAAACCCCGCTGGGCGAAGTGGTGGGTTTCAAGGTGCGGTTTCAAGACAAGCTGTCGCGTGACGCATCCGTCAAGCTGATGACCGACGGCATTTTGCTGGCCGAGACGCAAACCGATCCGCTTTTGCAGGCCTACGACACCCTGATCATCGACGAGGCCCACGAGCGCAGTTTGAACATCGACTTTTTGCTGGGCTACCTTAAGCAAATCCTGCCGCGACGCCCCGACCTGAAAATCATCGTCACCTCGGCCACCATCGACGCCGACCGTTTCGCCCAGCATTTCGCCAGCCGCCACGGGCCAGCACCGGTGCTGATGGTGTCGGGCCGCACCTTTCCCGTGGAAATGCGCTATCGCCCTTGGGAAGAAAGCCGCGAGCATGACCTGGGCAACGCCATCGCCGACGCGGTGGACGAGCTGTGGACCGGTGCTCCGCGTGGCGACATCTTGGTGTTTTTGCCGGGCGAGCGAGAAATCCGCGATGCCGCAGAACACTTGCGCGGCCACTTGGCGCACAACGCCTACACACGGCATGTGGAGGTGTTGCCCTTGTTTGCACGCCTCTCGCAAGCCGAGCAAGAGCAGGTGTTTGAGACGGGGGGCGCACCGCGCATCGTTTTGGCCACCAACGTGGCCGAAACCTCGCTTACTGTGCCAGGCATCCGCTATGTGGTGGACGCTGGAATGGCGCGGGTCAAGCGCTACAGCTTTCGCAGCAAGGTCGAGCAACTCTTGGTGGAACCCATCAGCCAAGCCGCGGCCAACCAGCGTGCCGGCCGCTGTGGACGTGTGGCCGATGGCATATGCATTCGCCTCTATGACGAGAAAGATTTCAACGGCCGCCCACGCTTCACCGAACCGGAAATTTTGCGCAGCTCGCTGGCAGGGGTGATTTTGCGCATGATGTCGCTGCGTCTGGGCGATGTGGCGGACTTTCCGTTTTTGGAAGCGCCGCGCCCCAAAGCCATCTCCGACGGTTTTCAGCTGCTGAATGAACTCGGTGCAGTGCTGGAGGACAACAGCCTCACGCCCATTGGTCAAGAGCTGTCCAAGTTGCCGCTGGACCCTCGGGTGGGGCGCATGATTTTGGCGGCGCGTGAGCGTCAGTGCTTGAACGAGGTGCTGATCATCGCGTCCGCCTTGAGTGTGCAAGATGTGCGTGACCGCCCCATGCAAGCGCAAACCCAGGCGGATCAAGCGCATGCCAAGTTCAAGGACGACAAGAGCGAATTTTCAGGCTATTTGCGCCTGTGGGATTGGCTGCAGGGCTCCAGAGGAGGCGGTGTCATTGCGAGCGCAGCGAAGCAATCGCCCGTCTTTGCGAGCGAAGCGAAGCAATCTCCCGTCATTGCGAGCGAAGCGAAGCAATCCCAGACTGCCACGGCCGCAAGCGGCCTCGCAGTGACGAAAGCTGGCCTCGCGATGACGAATGGCGTCATTGCGAGCGAAGCGAAGCAATCTGCAGATCGCCACGGTGCTTCGCACCTCGCGATGACGAGCGCAAGCCACAAACTCTCCAACCGCCAACACGAGAACCTGCTGCGGCAAAACTTCATCAATATCCGCCGTTGGCGCGAATGGCGCGATGTGCACAGTCAACTCCTGACGGTGGTGAAAGAGCAGCGCTGGGTGATGAACGAGCAACCCGCCAGCTACGAGCATCTGCACCTGGCCATGTTGAGCGGCTTGCTGGGCAACATCGGCTGCAAGCAAGACGAGGAAGACATTTACCTGGGGGCTCGCGGCATCAAGTTCCACCGCCACCCTGGTGTGCATTTGCGCAAAAAGCCCGGCAAGTGGCTGGTGTGTGCCGAGTTGGTGGAGACCACGCGCTTGTTTGGTCGCGGCATCGCCAACATCGAGCCGACATGGCTGGAGCAGGTGGGCTCCCACCTGTTGAAGAAACAGCTGCTCGACCCGCACTGGGAGGCGCGGCACGGCGACGTGGTGGCGTTTGAGCGAGCCACTTTGTATGGCTTGGTGGTCTACAGCGGTCGGCGGGTACCGTTTGCCAAGGCCGATGCGGTGTTGGCGCGGCAAATTTTCATCCGCGAGGCGCTGGTGGAGGCGCAGTGGCAAACGCCTTTGCCGTTCATGGCGGCCAACAAAAAGCTGATCCACCAAGTGATGGAGCTGGAACACAAGTCGCGCCGCCAAGACGTGTTGGTGGACGAGGCCATGATCCAGGCGTTTTACGAGCAGCATTTGCCCGACGATGTGTGCAGCTGCAAAACCTTGGAGCGTTGGCACCGCGAAGAGCTGCGCCGCCGAAGTGCAGCAGGCGACAAGACCGAGCCGCTGTTGATGACCCGCGAAAGCCTGATGCGCCATGAGGCGGTGGGCATCACCGCGCAAGCCTTTCCCAAGATGGTGAGGCTGGGCGGCACCGATTGCCAAGCCACCTATTTGCACGAGCCCGGCGACCCCAAAGACGGCATCACCGTGACCGTGCCTTTGTTTGTGCTGAACCAGGTGAGCGAGGACCGCGCCGAGTGGCTGGTGCCCGGAATGTTGAAAGACAAAATCCAAGCGCTCTTGAAAAGCCTGCCGCAAAGGCCGCGTTCACGCTTTGTGCCACTGCCCGAGAGTGCAGCCCGGTTGGCGAATGAGCTGTCTGCCCCCGACCTGTTTGGCGCAGGTGGCTTGACCGATGTGCTGCTGAAAAAAGTGCGCGACGAGACCAGCTTGGATGTGAAGCGCAACGACTTCAAGCTGGACATGCTGAGCGCCCACTTTTTCATGAACTTCAAGGTGGTGGACGAGCATGGCCGCCAACTCGGCATGGGTCGCAACTTGGGCGCATTGAAGGCCGAGTTGGGTGCCCAGGCGCGGGGCGCGTTTCAGGCTTTGGCGCAACTGCGACCCGTCATTGCGAGCGAAGCGAAGCAAACTAACGTCATTGCGAGCGAAGCGAAGCAAACCACCGTCATTGCGGGCGGCGAAGCCGCGAAGCATTCTCCAGATCGCCACGGTGCTTCGCACCTCGCGATGACCAAGGGCGTCAATGCGATGACCAAGGGCGTCATTGCGAGCAACCCTACCGTCATTGCGAGCAACGCGAAGCAATCCACCGTCATAGCGAGCGCAGCGAAGCAAACCACCTGGTCCTTCGGCGAACTGCCCGAACTCATGGAAATCAGCAAAGGCGGGCAGACCTTGGTGGGCTTCCCCGCGCTGGTGGACATGGGGGACGCGGTCTGCATCGAGGTGTTTGACGAACCCGATGTCGCCGCAGCTAAAAACCGCAAAGGACTTGCTCGCTTGTTTGCGCTGCAAATCAAAGACGCCCTGAAGTACCTGGAAAAAAACATCCCCGACCTGCAAAAAATGTCGGTGGCCTACATGAGCTTGGGCACCGCCGAGGAGTTGAAACAACAAATACTGGATGTGGCGCTGGACCGGGCTTTTTTGGTCGAGCCTTTACCCAATGACGAGGCCAGCTTCAAGCGCCGCGTGGACGAGGGCAGGGGGCGGCTGACGCTGATTGCCAACGAGGTGGCGCGTCTCGCAGGCGGCGTGTTGCTGGAGTTTGGCGCGGCCAGCCGAAAGGTCAAGGACACCAAAAACGCCCCTGACGCCACCGCAGATTGCGCCCAACAACTGCAACGCCTGCTGCCCAAGAACTTCCTTGTCGCCACCCCGTGGCCGCAGTTGCAACACTGTGCCCGTTACCTGAAAGCCATCACCTTGCGGCTGGACAAGTACCGCGCCGACCCCGCCCGTGACGCCCAGCGTTTGGCCGAGCGCAAACCCTTGGAGCAAAAGTACTGGCGCTTGGTGGCTGATCGCAAAGGCCAAACCGATGCGCGTATGTTGGAATTCAGATGGTTACTGGAAGAACTGCGGGTGAGCTTTTTTGCTCAGGAGTTGAGGACTCCCCAGCCGGTGAGTGTGAAGAGGCTGGAAAAAGCGTGGGGGCAGTTGAATCACTGACATGACTGCTCTTGGTCATTGCGAGCTCAGCGAAGCAATCACCTCGCCACCGACTCCGCCATGTCTTGTGCGTTCAACTCAGGGTTGAGCAACTGCGCGAACTCAAACACAAACTGCCGCAAATACGCATGGCGCTTGAAGGCAATCCGCGCCAAGTTGTGGCCAAACAAGCGGCCGGCAGGGCGCACCACCAGGTCGGTGTCGGTGATGTCACGCACCGCCATCTCGGCCACGATGCCCACGCCCAAGCCCAGCCGCACATAGGTTTTGATCACGTCCGAGTCGATGGCTTCCAAAGCGATGCGCGGCGTCAACTGCTTGGCGGCAAACGCCTTGTCGATTCGGGTGCGCCCCGTGAACGAGGGGTGGTAGGTGATGATGGGCTCATTGGCCAGGTCGGCCAGTTCCAGTTGCTCGACCTTGGCCAGCGGGTGGTCGGCGGGCAGCACCAGCACGTGCTGCCATTCGTAGCAGGGCATGGTGATCAGCTCGGGGTAGTCGGACAGGCTTTCGGTGGCGATGCCAATTTCAGCGGTTTCGTCCATCACCATGCGCGCCACTTGGTCGGGTGCGCCTTGGTGCAGGCTGATGTTCACGCTGGGGTAGGCGCTGCGCAGCTGCGCCACCGGCACGGGCAGCACATAGCGCGCTTGGGTGTGGGTGGTGGCGATCGACAAGGTGCCTGAGTCCTGGCTGCTGTACTGCTCGCCGATGCGCTTCAAGTTGTTGACTTCGCGCAAGATGATGTCGATGCTTTTGAGCACATGCTCGCCCGGCTCGGTCACGCGCTTCAAGCGTTTGCCGTGACGGCCAAAAATCTCAATGCCCAGTTCGCTTTCCAGTTCCAAAATGGCTTTGGACACGCCCGGCTGCGAGGTGTGCAGGGTTTTGGCGACCTCGGTCAGGTTGAGGTTGCGGCGCACCGCCTCTTGGACAAAGCGAAATTGATGCAGGTTCATGGCGTTTTTCGTATAAGAAAGGCGTTCATTATGCCTTTTGGCGGTGGTTCGTCGTTGCGAGGCTATTCGTCATTGCGAGGCTGTTCGTCATTGCGAGGCTGTTCGTCATTGCGAGGCCGTAGGCCGAAGCAATCCCCGCGGACAACCAAGACAGGCTCGTCTGCCGCTCACCGCAGCAAAGCTGAGACGTTCGCTACGCATCCGAGCCTGCCTTGGTTGGCATGGAACGGACCGTCATTCATGAATCGACCCGGCTGGGTTAGGTTGCCACGGCCAGATTGCTTCGGCCTGTGGCCTCGCAATGACGGGGGGATTGCTTCGGCCTGTGGCCTCGCTATGACGGGGGGATTGCTTCGGCCTGTGGCCTCGCAATGACGACTACTGCAACCCGTCCAGCGCAATCCGCGCCATCAAATCGAGCAAATCGGGGTGCTCGCCCACCGCAGGCAGAGGTTCGAACACCACCAATGGGTGTTGAGCCGCTAATTCAGCCAGCATCTGCGGCAGATCCTCGCGGACATGTTTGCCCACCCCCAAAAACAGGGGGACCAGCCTTATCTGCTGACAACCCTGTTCCACCAAGCGTTGCACTTCATCGAACAGACTCGGCGTGCTCAGTTCCAGGTAAGCGCAAGTCACCACGATCGACTCATCCAATGAATCAGTCGAGGCTGTCGAAGCCAACTGCGCCGCCACCCGCTCGGCCACCGATTGGATGGGTTTGTGCCACAGGGGATCGCGAGATCCATGGGCGAACAGAACAATGGCTTTCATGTCAGTGCCTTAAAACCAACCAGCCAAACGCCACCAGCGACGCCGCCATGTAGACCAAGCCTGGTGTGGCCGCAGCCAACCAGGGTGACCAGGCATTGAGGTTGCCGATGAAGCCAAACAGGTTGTTGATGAGAAAGAAGCTGATGCCGAGCAACACGCCCAAAAAAACCATGCTGGTCATGGACGTGCTGCGCAGGTGCAAGTAGGCAAAGGGCAGGGCCAGCACCACCATCACCAGGCAGCTGAGGGGGTAGAACACCTTTTTCCAAAAGTCGATTTCATAGCGCTGCGAGGCCTGGTCATTGCTGCGCAAATGCTGGATGTAATTGAAGAGTTCCACGGTGGCCATGCGCTCAGGCTTGAGCAACGCCACCGACACCATTTCTTGGCTCAGGCCGTTCTCCCATCGCCATTCAGGCAATTGATCCCGCTGGATGTGGGGGCGACCGTTGCCGGCGGTGGTTTGGAATTGATCGCGCTGAACGTTTTTCAACACCCATGCGCTGCCATCTTCTGCCACATCGCCCCATCCAGCACGGATCAAACTGGTCATCCTGCCCTGGGCATCAAATTCAAAGATCCGCAGCCCCATCAGCTGGCCATCAGCGCCCAACGCCGCCACGTTCACCACGCTGGATGTGTTGCCGTGGCTTTCTTTGAGCCATGCGCCAGTGATGCCTTGCGAGCCCGCTTCACCCAAATGACGTGCCTTGATGAGCTGCGCCTGCCGACTGGCCATGGGGGTTACATAGTCGCCCACCACAAAGGTCAGCACCACAAAGCCCAACCCCAAACCCATCAGCGTGCTCAATGCCTTGGTAGGCCCTAATCCGCTGGTGCGCAAGATGGTGAATTCCGAGCTTTGGGCAAACCGTGCCATGACAAAAATGGTGCCAATCAACACGGTGATGGGCATGAGTTCATAAATATGCCCGGGCACCAAGAGCAACACATAGGTCAGGGCATGGTTGATCGCATAGGCGTTGTTGGGACCTTTGCCAATCCATTTGAGCTCGTCGACCAGATCAAAGAAAAAGAACAGGCCAATGAAGCCCATGGTGGCAAAGCCCACCTTGGCCACAACTTCACCGTAAATCAGCCTGCGCAGTGTTTTCATGCTGTGCTGGCCTTGCCTGCCGTGAACAGGCGAGGGCGGTTGAAGAGGAGACCTTGTTTTTGGCGCCACAACAAAATCAGGGACGCCATGACAAACACCGGCACATGGATGCCCAGCAGCATGGCGCTCATGGTGGACTCGCCTGCGGCCACCCAACTGCGGCTGAGGTTGACCAGGTTGTAGTAAATGAAGAACGTGATCATGGCCATGATGAGCGAACCCGATCGCCCGGTGCGCGGGTTGATGAAGGGAATCGCGATGGCCAGCAGCAGCAGATTGAACGAGGCCAAGCCCAGACCGATGCGCCAGGTGAGTTCACTCATGTTCACAGGCGTTGGGTTGCGCCACAACACCCAAGGCTGAGTGGCTTGCGCTTCGACCTCACTGGCTTGCAGAGGTGCGGCGTCCACTTTGGAGCCGTGGCTGTCAAATTCGATCACTTTGATTTCGTTTTTGACTGGGTTGATTTCCACCCGTTGACCGTTGTGCAGAACCAGGTAGCGCTCACCATCGCGGTTTTCAATCAAACCGGTTTGGGAGGTCACGATCGATTGGCTGCCCTTGTCTTCAGACACGATGAAAACCCGGTTGCCTTGTTGCTCCGACATGCTGTTTTTGTCGATGAAAAACACCCGTTTGCCATTCGCTGACTCTTGAAACTCACCCGATTTGATGCGTTCCAGATCGCCGCGTTTTTCATAGCGCTCGCGCATCTCGAGGATTTGGGAATTGGACCAAGGCCAGGCGCACAAAGCCAAGCCTGCGATGGTCAACAGCCAAGGCCAGGCAAAGCGCAGGGCGGGGCGGATCAGTTGGGTGGTGCTCTGACCGCTCGATTGCCAGATGACCATTTCGCTGTCGGTGTACATGCGCGACATCGTGGCCACAGTGGCGATGTAGAGGCTCATGGTCAGCAGGGAATGCACATTGGCCAGCATGGTGTAACCCAACACCAGACTGACTTCTTGGGGGTTGACCTTGCCGCCTGCCGCTTGACCCAAGGTGCGAATCAGCATGACCGTCATCACGATGGTCATGAGCACCACCAGCGTGGCCCAGAAATAGCGCGCCAGTTCGTTGCGGAAGGAGGAATGGAATAACATACAAAGTCACAGAAAAGGTCGATTATGAACTTGGAACTTCAGTCACTCACTTGGGCGCAGGCTGCGACCCTCAAGACAGACGCCCTGGTGGTTTTCGTGGCCCAAGGTGCCCAACACGAGACCGGCTTGATCGCCAGCATCTTGGCCCAGGCCGAGAATTCTGGCGATTTCTCCCCCGCCGCAGGTCAATGCATGCTGTGGTGGAAACCCCCAGGCCTGCGCACCCAACGCCTGGTCCTCGTCGGTGTGGGCGAGGGCAGAGCACAAGACATACGTCAAGGCGTGACTGCGGCCATCACGGCCCTGAAAAAATCCAAAACCCAGGTGGTCACCCTGAGCCTCCAAGGCCATTTGGTGCAGCACTTGGTCATTGCTGCCCAAGCTGCGGCTGATGCCACCTATATCTATACAGCGACCAAACCCAGTGCCAAAGCCTCTTTGGTGGGCAAGGTGGTGTTGGCGGTACCCAATGCCAAGCTCGCGCATGACGATTTTCTGGTGGCCAAGGCCCAAGTGGCCGGCGTGGCTTTGGCCCGTGAATGGGGCAACCGTCCTGCTAACCATGCCACCCCTAATCATTTGGCGTTGGCTGCCAAGCAACTGGCCAAACATGCCCGGATTTCATGTGAAGTGCTCGGTCCTAAAGAGGTTCAGCGCCTGGGTATGGGCTCGTTTGCCGCGGTGGCACAAGCCTCAGAGCAACCCTTGCGCTTCATCGTGCTGCAGTACAAAGGTGGTGCGGCCTCGCAAGCCCCCGTGGTGCTGGTGGGCAAGGGCATCACGTTTGACACAGGCGGTATTTCCCTGAAGCCAGGCCCTGGCATGGACGAGATGAAGTTCGACATGTGTGGTGCCGCCAGTGTGTTGGGCACCTTCGAAGCTTTGGCGCATCTCAAGCCAGCCTTGAATGTGGTGGGTCTGATTCCCGCCTGTGAAAACATGCCGGGCGGCAAGGCCTTGAAACCTGGTGATGTGGTCACCAGCATGAGCGGCCAAACCATTGAAATTTTGAACACCGACGCAGAAGGCCGCCTGATCCTTTGCGACGCGTTGACCTATGCCAAGCGTTTCAAACCCCGTGCCGTCATCGACATCGCCACTTTGACGGGTGCTTGTGTGATCGCGCTGGGCCATTTGCGCAGTGGCTTGTATGCCACCGACGACAGTTTGGCCGATCAGTTGCTGGCCGCAGGTGACAAAACACTGGACCTTTGCTGGCGCATGCCCTTGGACGATGAATACGCGGAGGGTCTGAAGTCCAATTTTGCCGATGTAGCCAATGTGGCTGATCGTTCTGCAGGTTCGGTCACGGCTGCCAAATTTTTGCAGCGGTTTGCCAAAGACTTTCCTTGGGCGCATCTGGACATCGCAGGCTCAGCCTGGAAAAGTGGTGCGGCCAAAGGTGCCACAGGTCGGCCCGTGCCGTCTTTGCTGGCCTACCTGAGCGGATTGGCTGCAGTTTCTGCGGTTTCCACCAGCGCGAAGTCATCGAGTGCCCAATCAACCGGTTCCAAGTCAGCCGGCCCCAAGAAGGCGGTGAAAAAAACCGCTCGCGCATGACCCAAGGGCTGGCATGACCGAGGTGGCCTTTCATTTCAACGCACCCGACAAAATCCAGTACGCCTGCCGTTTGTTGCGAAAAGCTTGCGCAACATCGGCCAAAGTGGTGGTGGTGGGGGCGCACGATGCCATGGCTGCGTTGGATGCCGCCCTGTGGACTTTTTCTCCCACAGCTTTTGTGCCCCACTGCCGTGCCGATGCTCAAACACTTATCTTGCAAAACACCCCGGTCATGCTGATGGATGCAGACCAAGTCAACAACGATTGGCCTCATCACCAGGTGCTGGTCAACCTGGGCAATGATTTGGTGGTCGGTTTCGAGAGTTTTGAGAAAGTGATTGAGGTGGTGACCCAAGAGGATCAGGACAAGTCCCAGGCCCGCCTGCGATGGAAGCACTATGCAGACCGCGGCTACCCTTTGGTGCGACACGACCTGAGTCTGAAATCCTGAGCATGACCAGACCTGACATTCCCAAATCTCCAGTACCCATGCTCACCGAGGTGGTTAAGGTGAATGGCAGTTTGCGGCCTGCCGTGTGGCCCTGGGCACAAACAGCCTTGGAACCCGAAACTGAATCTGTGGTGTTGGCGCCTGATCAAGAGGCCTTGGCCGACCAGGTGCTGGCGCGGGTTCAGCAAAAATTAGCGCCCTTGTTGCCAGAATTGATGCGTGAAGCCGTGGATGAGGTGTTGAGGGAGCATTTGTCCCAGTCTCATCCACTGATCAATTCAAACAAAGATTAATCTATTCTTATTAAATCAGGGGGATCAACGTCTTCTCCTTCTCTAGTATTATTTGCCTTGTCGTATTTTCTTCATCAACGTACTTTTTGGAGCGTATTGTGAAATTTCAATTAACTTTGGCAGCCCTTTTGGCCGCAACTTCCGTTCAAGTCTTGGCCCAAGATGTGGTCAAGATCGGTCACGTGGCACCGCTCAGTGGCGCCATTGCCCACTTGGGTAAAGACAATGAAAACGGTGCTCGCTTGGCCATTGAAGAACTCAATGCCAAAGGCGTGTCGATCAACGGCAAAAAAGTGAAATTCGAGTTGTTGGCTGAAGACGATGCTGCTGATCCCAAGCAAGGAACCGCTGCCGCGCAAAAACTGGTGGACCAAAAAGTCAATGGTGTGGTGGGTCACCTGAACTCGGGCACCTCGATTCCTGCTTCCAAGATTTACAGCGATGCAGGCATTCCCCAAATTTCTCCTTCATCGACCAACCCCAAGTTCACAAGACAAGGCTACAAAACCACGTTCCGTGTGGTGGCTGACGATGTGCACCTGGGTGGCACCCTGGGTCGCTACGCGATCAAAGACCTGAAAGGCAAAACCTTCGCTGTGATCGACGACCGCACAGCCTACGGTCAAGGTGTGGCGGATGAATTTGCCAAGGCAGCTACTGCTGCAGGCGGCTCCCAAGTCGGTCGTGAATTCACCACCGACAAAGCCACCGACTTCACAGCCATCTTGACCACCCTCAAAGGCAAAAAGCCTGATGTGGTGTTCTTCGGTGGCATGGACGCTGTGGCAGGCCCCATGATCAAGCAAATGAAATCCCTCGGCCTGAACGCCAAGTTCATGGGCGGTGACGGCATCTGCACCAACGAAATCATCAAACTCGCAGGCGACGCCATGGGTGACAGCCAAGTTTTCTGTGCAGAAGCAGGTGGTATTGACGAAAAGTCTGAAGCCGCTTTCGATGCCAAGTTCAAAAAGCGTTTCAACGCCGACGTCCAAATTTATGCACCTTATGTGTATGACGCTGTGAATGTGATGGTTGATGCCATGGTGAAAGCCAAGTCCACAGACCCCGCTGTTTACTTGCCTGTCATGGCCAAAACATCCGGCTACAAGGGCGTGACTGGTGACATTTCCTTTGATGACAAAGGCGACATCAAAAACGGCGCTTTGACTTTGTTCACCTACAAGGGTGGCAAGCGCGAAAAAATCAAAATCGTTCGTTAATCCTGGACCAGGCGCAGTTCCCAACTCGTTTTTTGCCAAGACAGCACTTCTTGTTGAAGCAAATGTTGGGACTGCGGGAACCGCTGTGACCACAGCGGTTCCGTTCTTAACTCAAAACAGCGTGGAATTTGGCTGGACAGTGTCAGCCGCATAGAAACTGTATCCGGGTCTCTTCTGGCGTGACACAAAATTACGGCCAAACGCAGACTCAGCAACTGGTAGATGAAGAATGCATCTTCAAAGTCAATCTCCAGCTTGCGTAATTTTCCCTTGTGCCCTAGTACCAGCAAGCTGAGCCTGTGCAACTCGTGCATCACGAATCCCGGCGTGTCCGTGTTGTCCAAAATATAAGCACCGTGCTTGTGCGAATCCGTGTGTGAAATAGAAGCGCCAATTTCATGCAATTGAGCTGCCCATTCCAGTTTTTTCAAATGCCTCGCGCCATCAACTGACGAAGTTTGGGCCGGTAACAGTTGCTTCAAGAACCCACAGGCCACTTTGCTGACCCGTTGCGCTTGCGAGCTGTCCACGCGAAAGGTTTTTTGCAAACCTTTGACAGTGACGGTGCGAACGTCTTTCTCGTCGTCCTCACGTTCAATCAAGTCATACAAAACGCCATGACGCAAGGCTCCTGGTGTGACTTTCAGTTCGTGTATGCCAAACAAATCCATCACGGCATTCAACACGCTCAACCCCCCACCAATCACCGCTTTGCGATCCTCTCGCAAACCTTCAATGCGCAGTTTGTCCACATGCCCTGAAGCGATCAACGTCTCTTTCAGCCATGTCAGACCTTCCCGGGTGACCACGTCAGCGGGCCAACCGGCACCCTGCAGAGCTTCGGCCACTGCCGCCACAGTGCCTGAGGAGCCGTAGGCAACGTCCCATGCATTGGGGGGGAACGCCTCCAAGGCTTCATCGAGCACCGCTTTGGCAGCCACCTCGGCTTTGTTGAATGCTTGGACGCTCAAGTCTCCGGTGCTGAAATATTTCATGCTGGAAGAGACACTGCCCAGGCGATAGGACTCCAACACCCTGGCTTCTGTGCCTACACCCAAGATGCATTCGGTTGAACGCCCGCCGATGTCAATGATCAATCGGCGCTCGTTGGAGGAGGGGAGCAGGTGAACCACGCCTTGGTAAATCAAGCGGGCTTCCTCTCTGCCAGACACGACTTCGATGGGGAAACCCAAGATTCTGCTGGCTTTCTCCAAAAAGACCTTGCTGTTTTTGGCTTCTCGAAGGGTTTGGGTGGCGACAGCCCGGACTTGCGGTTGTTGGAATCCCACCAACCGTTCAGCGAACCTGGACAAACATTCCCAGCCCCTGTCCATGGCCGACGAGCTGAGGTTGCGGTTTTCGTCCAGACCGCTGCCTTGCCGGACGGTTTCTTTGATGTAAGCAACCCGTTGGATCAACCCATGGCTGTATTTGCATATTTCAAGCCGAAAGCTGTTCGATCCCAGGTCAATGGCAGCGAGCAAAGATTCATTTTTCATGGGGAAACGTCATCAGTGGGTTCTTGTTTGCAAAATAATGCAAAAGAATCGTTTTTAATGTTTGTATTATGTGACTGAAATAAGTCAACCTCATGAAAGTGTTCGCCAGATCGTGAAGGCTGACATGTACTTGTCATATTCAGCACCTATATTGACCCACATCATGTTGCAAACAATGCAAAACAGTTAATTTTCATCACCCTAGGAGTTTTCATGAAATTGGTCAAAACGGTTGTCTCTTCCATGTTGTTGGCTGTGACATCAGTTGCTGTTCAGGCGGCTGACATCACTGGCGCAGGTGCCACGTTCCCATTTCCCATTTACAGCAAATGGTCTGAAGCTTACAAAGAAAAATCTGGTGTCGGCATCAACTACCAGTCCATCGGTTCATCCGGTGGTATCAAGCAGATCAAAGCCAAGACCGTCGACTTTGGTGCAACGGATGCACCTTTGAAAGCCGAGGAAGTTGAAAAAGAAGGCATGGTGCAGTTCCCTGCCGTCATCGGTGGCGTGGTCGCCATCGTGAATTTGGAAGGTGTGAAGCCTGGCGACCTCAAACTCACGGGCGACCTGCTGGCCAAAATTTTCATGGGTTCGATCTCCACATGGAACGATGCCCAAATCGCTCAAATGAACCCCGGCGTGAAACTGCCTGCGCAGCCCATCACCGTGATTCACCGTGCCGACGGCTCGGGTACCACGTTCACGTTCACTGAATACCTCAGCAAGGTGAGCCCTGACTGGAAAGAAAAGGTGGGTACTGGTGCCGCTGTCAAATGGCCTGCTGCCAGTTCTGTGGGCGGCAAAGGCAATGAAGGTGTGGCTGCCAATGTGGGTCGCGTGAAAAATTCCGTCGGTTATGTCGAATATGCCTACGCCAAGAAAAACAAATTGGCCCATGTCAATTTGAAAAACAAAGACGGCCAGATCGTGGCGCCTGATGACTTGACATTTGCTGCTGCCGCTGCCGGCACCGACTGGTCTAAATTCCCAGCCATGGCCGCATCTCTGACTGACGCAGCTGGTGCCAAATCTTGGCCCATCACCACCGCGACATTCATCCTGATGTACAAAGAGCCCGTCAACAAAGCTGCTTCTGCCGATGCTTTGAAATTCTTTGACTATGCTTTCAAGGATGGCAAGAAAATGGCTTTGGAGTTGGACTATGTGCCATTGCCTGATGCCACCACCGATTTCATCCGTAAAAACGTTTGGTCACAAATCAACATCAAGTAACCATTCTTCATGAGCCTTTATCCCAGTCAATGTGTCATTGACTGGGATTTTTGAATTCAGGAACACCATGAATGTCCGTCATGTCAGCCAAGCAGATGAAGTCCTTGCACAGCAGATGCGCCAATTACGCCTGCAAAGATGGCAAGATTTTTTCTTTGAAAAATTCACGCTGATTTTTGCCACCACCACATTCGTGGCGCTGATAGGCATCATTGCTTCATTGGTTGTCAGTGCTTGGCCAGCTTTGAAAGCATTTGGCATTCCTTTTTTCTACACCATCGAGTGGGACATCATCAATTCTGAATTTGGTGGCTTGATTGCCATTTTTGGAACTGTGGTCACCGCCCTCATCGCGATTTTGATTGCGGTGCCTCTGAGTTTTGGCATCGCTGTTTTCTTGACTGAAATTTGCCCGCTCAGTCTTCGTCGTCCCCTTGGCACAGCTGTTGAATTGCTGGCTGCCGTACCGTCCATCATTTATGGCATGTTTGGACTGTTTATTTTTGCGCCCTTGTTTGCAGAATATGTGCAACCATTTTTGGCCTCTACGTTCGGACAAGTGCCAGTGCTCGGTATCTTGTTCACTGGGGCGTTCAATGGCATCGGTATTTTGGCTGCGGGCTTGATTTTGGCCATGATGATCTTGCCCTTCATCGCGTCTGTGATGCGCGATGTGTTTGAAATTGTTCCGCCCATCTTGAAGGAATCAGCTTATGGGCTGGGTTGCACCACCTGGGAGGTGGTCACACGCATTGTCTTGCCCTATACCAAGGGCGGTGTGGTTGGTGGCGTGATGTTGGGATTGGGGCGCGCTTTGGGTGAAACCATGGCTGTGACTTTTGTGATTGGCAATGCCCACAAATTGTCGCCATCTCTTTTTTCACCTGGTAATTCGATCGCTTCCACATTGGCCAATGAATTTGGCGAGGCTGAACCAGGCTTGCACTACTCGTCTTTGTTTGCTCTGGGCTTGGCACTGTTCGTCATCACCTTCGTGGTCTTGTCGTTGGCCAAATGGATGCTGATTCGTGCCGAGGCCAAGAAAGGATTCAAGACATGAGCGTCAACATGCACTCCATTGAACGATCTGAAGCAGGTGCACCGAGCCAGGAAAACGCAACGAACATGCAAAAAACAACCTTCAACCAAACCCTTTACGCCCAGCGCAAGCGAAAAAACCTCATCGGCTTGAGTCTCTCGATGAGTGCCATGGCCATCGGTTTGATGTTTTTGTTGTGGATCCTGAGCATTCTGTTTTTCAAAGGTTTCTCTGGCTTCAGTCTCGACTTGTTCATGAACAAAACCCCTGGTCCCGACAGCGAGGGCGGTGGTTTGGGGAATGCCATTTTGGGCAGTTTGATGATCGTGGTCTCTTGCACCTTGATCAGCACCCCTGTTGGTGTGATGGCGGGCATTTATCTTTCAGAGTATGGAAAGAACAGTCGCTTTGCTTCCTTCACACGGTTTTTGAATGACATCATGCTGTCCGCACCATCTATCGTCATCGGCTTGTTTGTCTATGCCTTGGTGGTTGTGAACGCCAAGCATTTCTCAGGCTGGGCAGGCACCTTGGCATTGGCTTTGATCGCCATCCCCGTGGTTGTGCGCACAACAGAAAATATGCTGAGTTTGGTGCCTGTGAGCTTGCGTGAAGCAGCATTTGCCTTGGGTACACCCAAATGGAAAGTGTCTTTGTCCATTGTGCTCAAAGCCGCACGCAGTGGGGTGATGACTGGCATTTTGTTGGCTTTGGCCCGTGTCAGTGGTGAAACAGCGCCTTTGTTGTTCACCGCTTTGAACAACCCTTTCTTCACCTTTGACATGAACGCCCCCATGGCCAATTTGCCTGTGGTCATCTTCCAATTTGCCATGAGCCCTTATCAAAACTGGGTGGATCTGGCTTGGGCTGGCGCCTTGTTGATCACATTGGCGGTGTTGGGTTTGAACATCTTGGCCCGGGTTTATTTCAGAGAAAAAGTTTCTGTTTGATCCATCAGGAACCCACTTCAATCATTCATCATTCAGGAAAAAACATGCAAGCTACTGCTTCAACCGAGGTCATTGAAAAACCCGTTGTTTTGGAAACGAAGAACTTGAGTTTTTACTATGGTCAGTTTCAAGGTCTCAAAAATATCAACCTGAAAATCCAAGAAAACAGCATCACTGCATTCATTGGGCCATCAGGTTGTGGCAAGTCCACCTTGCTGCGCACTTTCAACCGCATGTATGACCTGTACCCTGGCCAACGTGCAGAGGGTGAAATCAATTTCAAAGGTCAAAATATCCTGAGCTCCAAGCAGGACTTGAATTTGTTGCGCGCGCAAATTGGCATGGTCTTTCAAAAGCCCACACCGTTCCCCATGTCCATTTACGACAACATCGCATTTGGCGTGCGTTTGTACGAAAACCTGTCGCGCAGTGACATGGATGATCGAGTGGAATGGGCCTTGCAAAAAGCAGCCATCTGGAACGAAGTCAAAGACAAACTGGGACAGAGTGGCTTGTCCTTGTCTGGCGGACAACAACAACGCCTGTGCATTGCCCGAGGGATTGCCGTCAAGCCTGCCATCTTGCTTTTGGATGAACCCACGTCAGCGTTAGATCCTATTTCAACCGGTAAAGTGGAAGAATTGGTTTCCACATTGAAAAACGAATACACCGTTGTCATCGTCACCCACAATATGCAACAAGCTGCACGCGTGTCGGATTACACCGCTTACATGTACCTTGGTGACTTGGTGGAATTTGGCGTCACAGAGCAGGTGTTTTTCAAGCCGCAACGCAAAGAAACTGAAGACTACATCACCGGCCGTTTCGGTTGATCATTCCATTCTCTAAGGATTACCATGCCCGATAAACACCTGTCATCTCAGTTTGACAATGAGCTCAACAATGTGTCTTCTCGATTGATGGAGTTAGGTGGTTTGGTTGAATCTCAAATTCAACAAGCCATTTATGCTTTGTCATCTTTTGTAGAAGATGTGGCCGACCAAGTGGTGGAAACCGAGAATCGGGTCAATGCCATGGAAGTTGAAATCGACCGTGAGCTCTCATCCATCATTGCCAAGCGTCAGCCTACGGCCAAAGATCTTCGATTGCTCATGGCCATTTCCAAAGCCACGGCCAACCTGGAGCGAGCTGGTGACGAGGCCAACAAAATTGCACGACTGGTCAAATCCATCATTTCTTCTGGTGGTTTTCGCTCGCTGCCATCCTCTGAATTGCGTTTGACCACTGAAATGGCCAGCAGTCTGCTACGTAAATCTTTGGATGCTTTTGCACGTTTGGACACCACCACTGCCTTGGCCATCCTGAAAGAAGACGATCTGATTGACAAAGAGTTTGATGGATTTGTGCGCAAGTTGATCACCTACATGATGGAAGATCCCCGCACCATTTCGTCCAGCTTGGACTTGTTGTTTGTGGCCAAAGCCCTTGAGCGCATTGGCGACCACGCTAAAAACATAGCCGAGTTGATCATCTACATCGTCAAGGGTGAAGACGTCCGCCACGCGTCTATCGAGCACATTGAATCCACCTTGCAGTAAATCACATGCGTCACTTGCCTCGCGTATTGATTGTTGAAGATGAATCTGCCATTGCGGAGTTGATCGCGATCAACCTGCGTCACAATGGTTTGTCACCCATCTGGGCTGAAGACGGTGAAAGCGCTCAACGAGAAATTGATGCTGTGTTGCCTGATGTCATCCTCCTCGATTGGATGCTCCCTGGTGAAAGCGGCGTCACCTGGGCGCGCAAATGGCGACAAGACCCTAGAACCAAATCAGTGCCTATTTTGTTTCTGACGGCCAAAAGCGAGGAGCAAGACAAGGTTTCAGGGTTGGATGCTGGGGCTGACGACTACATCACCAAACCTTTTTCGACCCAAGAATTACTGGCTCGCATACGTTCTGTTTTAAGGCGGCGCGCCCCAGAACAAGTGGAGGACAGCATCACCATGGGGCCACTGAGCTTAGATGGTGCTACCCACCGCGTGACCTTGTCAGGCACACCATTGAAGTTGGGCCCCACGGAGTTCAAGTTGCTCAATTTTTTGATGCACCATGCAGAGCGTGTTCATTCCAGGGCCCAATTACTTGACAAGGTGTGGGGAGACCACGTTTTCATTGAAGAGCGCACGGTTGATGTTCATGTGAAACGGTTGCGTGAAGCTTTGGGTGCAGCGGGGGTCATGGTAGAGACCGTTCGAGGTGCAGGATATCGATTCACCAAAATAGATCAGCTTCCCTGAATATGCTGGTCTCGCTTGTATTCAAGCTGTTGGTTCTATTGGCCGTGGGCGCCATCCTTGGCTATTTCTTTCCATGGGGCAGCCGAAATCAAGAGTCGGCCTACCTGGGCATGTTGGCGGTGCTGCTTTTCTTGCAACTGAAAGATGTCCGGTCAAGGATGCGATTTGCAAAATGGCTCAATGGCTCTGATCATTTGGCCAATCCTCGCTTGAAAGGCATTTGGGAAGACTTTTCTGACCGCATCCGGCGCATCATCAAACAAAAAGAAGCTCTGCGCTTGTCCAGTGAGGATACGTTGAGGCAGTTTTTGGCGGCGATTCAAGCGTCCCCCAATGGCGTGTTGCTGTTGGACACGGAGTCTCGCATTCAGTGGTGCAACCAAACCGCGGCCAAACATCTGGGCATTGACCCCCACTTGGACTCCCAGCAATTGATTGGCAACATGCTGAGGAACCCCGCATTCAACAGCTACGTCAATTCGAAAACCTTTGACCATGAAGTGGTGATTGAAGGTCGTTTGCACCGTGCAGACCGACCTCATAAAGTGGGCATTCAATTGTTTCCTTATGGGGAAGGGCGGTTGCTTTTGCTTTCACGTGACGTGACATCGATTGAACAGGCTGAGGTCATGCGACGTGATTTTGTCGCCAATGTGTCTCATGAAATCAGAACGCCGTTGACGGTTTTGCTGGGTTTTGTAGAAACCATGCAAACACTGCCATTGACTGACGAGGATAGGGCTCATTATTTGAACTTGATGTCCATGCAAGCGCAACGGATGCAATCACTGGTGGAAGATTTGTTGACCCTTTCCAGGTTAGAAGGCAATCCGTTCCCCAGTCAAAACGAATGGGTTTCAGTCGAAGCTGTCCTCAACCAGTGTGAACATGAGGCCAAAGGCTTGCTGCGTGTGCTCCAACCAGTGGATGCCGTGCCTCACCAACTGGAGTTCCATGTAGATGACGACCTGTTGATGAGTGAGATAGCAGGCTCTGAAAAAGAGCTCATCAGCGCATTTTCAAATTTGATCACCAATGCACTCCGCTACACGCCCGCAGGTGGTCGTGTGTATGTGAGCTGGAGCTGCACTGCGGAAACCGCTGTTTTCTCCGTGCAAGACAACGGTCCGGGCATCGCTGCCGAGCACCTACCGAGACTGTCAGAGCGGTTTTACAGAATTGACAGAAGCAGGTCCAGGGAGACGGGTGGCACGGGTCTGGGTTTGGCCATTGTCAAACATGTGATGCAACGACATGGCGGTAGCTTGCAGATTGAAAGCAAATTGAATCAGGGATCTACATTTTCTTTGGTGTTCCCGCTGTCACGCGTGCGGGCACCGGCATCTCAAACCGCTTGAGATGGTTTGTCCCGCATTTGCTGTTGCAGACTCCATCGAATCAACAAAAGCAAGGCGGCACAAACGACGATCAGTGCGACGACACTCATGATCCAAAAAGCATGAGGGGCTTGCATGGCAGGAACACCAGGCAGCCCTTGATAAGCCAGTAAATACCCGCCTGGCAGTCCAACTCCCCAGAGCAGCGTGCTGTAAACCACCATCGGTGCGAGCGTGATTCGGAAACTTCGCAGGACAAAAAAACAAATGGTTTGCAACGCATCGACCAAGTGGTAACAGGCAATCAAGATCAGTAATTCCGCTGCCAACATGGTCACTGCAGGGTCTTTGGCATAGAGCTGTGCAATTTCACCGTGAAACAACCAAAGCATGGACGCCAAGGTCACAGCCAAGCCAAGTACGAATTGAAAGCCAATGAACATGGCTTTTTTCATGGCAACCACATTACCGGCCCCTCTCCAAAAACTGATGCGTGCACTGATTGCAATGGAAAATGAAAGAGGCACCATGTAGCAAAGTGCAGCCATGTTGCTGGCAATTTGGTGGCTTGCAGCCGCAGCAGTTCCAAGTCGCGCGATGAACAGGGCCATCAGGGTGAACGATGTGACTTCAACGGTCACACTCAAGCCGTTGGGTAAACCTACCCGCGCCATGTGCTGGATATTTTTGAAATTCGGTGGGTCTATCCTGCGCCAGATGTGCAGTTGTTCGTAGAGGCTGTTGGTTTTCAATGCCCACAGGGCGACTGCGACCATGGCGAAATTCACAATCACGGTTCCCAAGGCACATCCCATGAGTCCCAGGGCTGGTATGTCTTCTGTACCAAATGTCAAAAGGATAGAGACAGGGATTTTCAATAGCAAAGCCCCTATCTGAATCCAAGTCACAAACTTAGGCTTGCCAAGGCTTTGATTCAATGAGCTGTAAAGCCGGAAAAATAGTGCGGCTGGCAGCGCAAATGCCATCATGGCCAAATATGCCACGGACTGTTGCTGAAGATCTTCAGGAACACGGGTCCACTCGAGAAAGAATTTGGGCGAAAGCAAGACGAGCACGCCAAAGATGCTCAACATCATCCAGATATACAGGCCTTGATGAAATGTTTCACCAATTTGTAGGTGTTTTTTGGCACCAAGAAGTTCTGCAAAAAATGGCAACAAGGCTTGAATGACACCCAGCAACGCCACATAGACGGTGATGTAGACAGCTGCGCTGACCGACAAAACAGCCAGCGCCTGAGGGTCATATCTGCCTGCAATCAATGTATCTGCCACGCCAAAAGCCACGACAGCCAACTGCCCAACCAGCACAGTGCTGGCATGTTTCAGAATGATGCGACGCTCATTCATGGTGTGTGCCCGTTGATTGGTAGATCAAGATGGCTTCATTCTTGTCAGCAGGTCGTCGAGATTGGCTGACATAACGCCAATGATCTTTTTCATGGTTTTCAAATGCTTGGCTAGATGATGCTCGTACAAACAGCCAATCACATTCACGATGATCTGTATCCGTTGCAAAAGGCTTGAATTCGTAGCCGGCGTGGTAACTCAGTCCTGCAATCATCGAACGCTCCAAGCCTGAGGCATGTATGCATGTGGAGGACGGAATCAGCTTGTTCAATTCTGCGGCCCAAGGTTTGTAACTGAGCGCGCGATCCAAAATGGGCAACCACAGTGTCATGAGCAGAGTCCAACACAGGGTGGCACCCGTGGCTGGCAACACCAAGCTTTTCCAAATCACAGTGGGGTGCCGTCCAACCCGCCACATGACGACTTTGATCCAGGCCCCGGTGGCGATCAGCGCGATGACAAAACTCCAGGGTTCAAATACATGTACAAATCCCGGAACCAATCGGGCCACATTCAACGCTGGTTGGGCTGGCATACCTGTTTCCAAGGAGATCCAAACACCCCAGATGGCGATGGCACCACCCGTGAAGAAGAGGAGGGTGAACCAATCGATCAAAGCAGAAACGCTTCTCTCCAATGTAGGTAGGGCAAAGGCAGCAAGTGCTGCAATGCTGGGCAGTGTCAGTAACAGTGTGCGGTCAGAATCTGGGGTAATCAAACTTGCAATGGCACAGATGCCAAACAACACCAACGGCAAAACCAGGTGTTGGCTCCAAACTTGCTGCCGCCAGTGTCCTCGCCAGCGCCATAAAGTCCATGCTGCCAAAGGCCAAGCCGGCCATAAAAACCATATCCATAATTCAGAGAAAGTCCCCAGCGATTGAATGACTTGGCTGACAGGCATGAGTCGCCAGCGCCACAGCTCAAGGGCAAAGGACAGGGACACCAGAATCAATATCAACGCACCCATCAGAGCTACTTCTACCCTTCTTGATTGAGGGTGTTTGAGCCAAATGAACGCCGTCCCCAGACCTGCGACCATAGCCACCGATGGTGCGCCACTGAGTGTCATCATGGTCATGCCCACCGCCCAAAGCAGAAGTCCTTTGTAAGGATAAAACGCGAACATGCTGGTACCGACAAAAATGATGCTGATGCTGTTCAACTGAACCGACATGGGGCTCATTTCATGGCTTGGTAATGCGAGGCCAAGGCACGCCACGTATGCCAGCAACCCAGCATCAGCTAAAGATCTTGCGTAATCTTTGGGGCTGGCTTCCCCGCCAAATGCGAACGCAACAGGTTGGGCATGGGGGTTTCTGGCTAAATAGTAGATGGCTTGCCATGTGCAAACCATACCTGCTATGGAAAGCAATGCAAAGGGTATGCGCGCTGCAATATCGGCAGCTATGAGGGGGTGAAACAACTGGATGCTGAAAGAACCTAACCAATAAGGCAGGTAAGCATCTAGCTCTGGTGCCAGTCCTGCCATGGTCAAGTTCAAAAAATTGGTTCTGCCTTGGGCCAAACTCCACATGTATCCAAATGAGGTGATGTCCAAAGGTTTCCAAGGACTGTGTCCCATCAAGCCAAGCACGACATAAGTCAAGCACAAAGCAAGCAGCGCCCAACGTGGTAAACGTTTGACAGCTTGTTGTGAAACCAATGCGGGGGAAGGTGTATTCACCATGTGAAGTTTGGCATTTATAGCGGTCAAATGACCGAAAAAAAAGCAGCTGTAAAGCTGCTTTTCTCAGAATAGCACCAAATTACTTGGCTGCTGTTTTGCCATACTTGTTGCGGAAGCGTTCCACTCGACCACCCATGGTGTCCACTGATTTTTGTGTACCAGTGTAGAAGGGGTGTGACTCGCTGGAGGTATCTAATTTGTACAAAGGAAGCTCGCGACCGTCTTCCATTTTGATTGTTTCTTTGGTGTTTGCACATGTGCGTGTGACAAACTTGAATCCATTGGACAAGTCTTGGAAGCAGACTTCTCGGTATTCGGGGTGAATGCCTTCTTTCATTTGATTTCCTTTATCAATTTGGTAGCCACAAGAGCCTATCTCTTGCACTTACCAATAAGCCAATTATGCCTGAAGAGAACTTAGCCTCCGCGACGCATCATGTCAAAGAAGTCCACATTGGTTTTGGTGGCCTTCATGTTTTTCAGCATCAACTCCATGGATTCAATTTCATCCAGGTTGTAAATAAATTGTCTCAATATCCTGGTTTTCTGCAGGATTTCTGGGGCTAATAACAGTTCTTCTCGGCGTGTCCCGCTCCTGTTCAATTGAATCGCAGGGAATACACGTTTCTCGTAGAGACGACGGTCTAAATGAATCTCACAGTTACCAGTGCCTTTGAACTCTTCAAAGATGACTTCATCCATTCGACTACCTGTATCGATCAGTGCAGTAGCGATGATGGTGAGTGAGCCACCTTCCTCCACCTTTCGAGCTGCTCCGAAAAAGCGTTTAGGACGTTGCAGAGCGTTGGCATCCACACCACCGGTGAGGACCTTGCCAGAGCTTGGCACCACATTGTTGTAAGCACGAGCAAGTCGGGTGATGGAGTCCAACAAGATGACAACATCTTTTTTGAGTTCTACCAAGCGTTTGGCACGTTCGATCACCATTTCTGCGACGTGAACATGTCGTGCGGCTGGTTCATCAAATGTTGAGGCGATGACTTCACCTTTCACACTGCGCTGCATTTCTGTCACTTCTTCTGGGCGTTCATCAACCAACAACACCATCACATGGCTCTCAGGGTAATTGGCGGTGATGGCGTGCGCAATGTGTTGCATCATCACAGTTTTCCCGCTCTTGGGTGGCGCTACCAGCAGTGCACGTTGACCTTTGCCAATCGGCGCAATGATGTCGATGATCCGGCCAGTGATGTTTTCCTCGCCCTTGATATCTCTTTCTAGACGCATTTGTTCTTTGGGGAACAACGGCGTTAGATTCTCAAACATCACTTTGTGCTTGTTGTTTTCAGGTAGATCGCCATTGACTTGGTCTAATTTGGTCAGCGCAAAGTAACGCTCCCCATCTTTGGGAATGCGAACTTCACCTTCAATCATGTCGCCGGTGTGCAAGTTAAAGCGCCTGACTTGACTTGGACTGATATAGATGTCGTCCGTGCTGGCCGTGTAACTGGTGTCCGGGCTTCTTAGAAAACCGAATCCATCTGGTAGGATTTCCAAAACACCGTCTGCAAAAACTTGTTCACCCGCGCGAGCGCGTTTCTTGATGATGGCAAACATCAATTCTTGTTTGCGCATGCGCCCAGTGTTTTCAATTTCAAGCTCTTCAGCCTGTTTCAAAACCTCTGAAACGTGAAGTGCTTTTAATTCATTCAAGTGCATGGAATTACCCCTTAGGGGAGTTGTATGAAATAGAGGGGGGGATTTGAACGAGGGTGGTTACCCTCGTTGAAGCTTCAGCTGACAGTGTTTGCTAACTGCAGAAAGCTATTGTTGAAATTATGACAGGAATTTGAGTGTAGTTGAGGCGGTCATCAGGAAATTTGCTGTTCAATGAACTCAGTCAACTGTGCCTTGCTGAGAGAGCCCACTTTGGTGGCGGCGAGTTGACCATCCTTGAACAGCATGAGGGTGGGGATGCCACGAATACCAAATTTTGCTGGGATATCGCGATTTTCATCAACATTGAGTTTGGTGATTTGAAGCTTGCCTTGGTAAGTGGTGGCGGCTTCGTCTAAGACTGGCGCAATCATTTTGCAGGGACCACACCATTCAGCCCAAAAGTCAACCAAAACAGGCTGCTGTGCATTCAAGACAGCAGATTCAAAAGTGGCGTCAGAAAGGTGTTGGATAAGGTCGTTTGCCATGGTGTTTCCTTTATTTTTGGGGAATTCTAAGGCTATTTGAATGGCTTTTTCTTTTTCAGGGCATCCAGGCGCATTCTCTAGAATGAACACATGTTTGTGCACCTGCGACTTCACACCGAGTATTCAATTGTTGATGGCACATGCCGCATTGATGACCTTGTAGATACGGCACGCAATGATGGGCAGGCTGCCATCGCTATCACTGACGTTAACAATATTTTTGGGGCAATCAAGTTTTACACAGCTTGCCGCAAGGCGGGTATCAAGCCCATTCTGGGGGCAGAATTGAGTGTATTGTCCCCAGATTCTGATGCACCAAATGAAATCAGCAAGGTACTACTTTTGGCTAAAGACCAAATTGGATACCTCAATTTGTGCGAGTTGTTGACCAAAGCATGGAGCCACCAAAATAATCGAAACCAAGCTTGCGTTGAATGGCAGTGCCTACGTCAATTCAATGAAGGCTTGATTGTTCTCTCCGGCGCAGCACAGGGTCCATTAGGGCTTGCATTCAACCAAGGCCATGAAGGCCGCGCACATCAAATAGCCGAGGAATTGAAGCAACTTTTCGCTGATCGCTTTTATATAGAGATTCAACGAACTGGACGACCTGAAGACGAGCGACACGTTTCAGATGCAGTGGCTTTAGCCGATCGAATTGATGTGCCTGTGGTTGCCACGCATCCCATTCAATTCATTGAAGAGCAAGATTTTGAGGCGCATGAAACCAGGGTTTGCATTGCGCAAGGCGATATCCTGGGCAACCCCAAGCGACTCAGGCGTTTCCTCACCACGCAAAGTTTTCAATCTGCGCAAGACATGGCTGAACGTTTTGCGGATTTGCCCATTGCATTAGCGAACACCTGTGTCATAGCTCAGCGATGTAATTTAAATTTATCTCTTGGCAAACCACAGCTTCCAGCCTTTCCAACACCCATCGTCAATGGCGTGTCAGTACCAACAAATGAATATTTCAGACAAGTTTCACACGAAGGTCTGAACAAAAGGCTTCAGCATTTATTTCCAAATGAAGAGGAGCGCCTGACGGCCAAACCACGCTACTCGGATCGCTTGGAGTTTGAAATTGAAACCATTTTGAAAATGGGTTTCCCAGGCTATTTTTTGATTGTCAGTGACTTCATCAATTGGGCAAAACAAAATTCCTGTCCAGTGGGACCTGGCAGGGGTTCTGGCGCAGGCTCTTTGGTGGCCTACGCACTCAACATCACGGATCTAGACCCTTTGCAATACAACCTGCTTTTCGAGCGGTTTCTGAACCCCGAACGGGTTTCCATGCCCGACTTTGACATTGATTTTTGTCAAACGAACCGTGATCGGGTCATTGATTACGTGAAGAATCAATACGGCCGAGAAGCGGTCAGTCAAATCGTGACGTTTGGAACCATGGCAGCGCGAGCTGCCATACGAGATGTTGGACGCGCTTTGGACATGAGTTACACGTTTTGCGAAGGCATTTCAAAACTGATCCCCAACAAACCAGGTCAGCACATGACCATCGCCATTGCTCTTGAACAAGAGCCTGTGTTGGCCCAACGATATGCGCAAGAAGATGAAGTCAAAATTTTATTGAATTTGGCCCAAAAATTAGAAGGACTCACGCGCAATGTTGGGATGCACGCGGGTGGTGTCTTGATCGCTCCTGGAAAACTTACTGACTTTTGCCCGCTTTATCAACAACCAGGAAGTCCTGCAGCAGTCAGTCAGTTTGACAAAGATGACGTTGAAGCGATTGGATTGGTCAAATTTGACTTCTTAGGTTTGGCCACGTTGACCATTTTAGAAATGGCCAAAAAATTGATTGTGTCTCGCCACCTGAACCAAGCACACTTCAATTATGAAGATATACCGCTTGACGATGAAAAAACCTACCAATTGTTTGCAGACGGCAAGACGGAGGCTGTTTTCCAATTTGAAAGTCGTGGCATGCAGGCCATGCTGCGAGATGCAAAACCAACTCGATTGGAAGACTTGATCGTGTTGAATGCCTTGTTCAGACCAGGCCCAATGAGTCTGATTCCAAGTTTTGTGGCTCGCAAACATGGGCGTGAAACTGTTGAGTATCCGCATCCTTTGGCCGAGTCTATTTTGGCCGAGACATACGGCATCATGGTTTACCAAGAACAAGTCATGCAAACCGCACAAGTGCTTGGTGGTTATTCACTGGGTGGCGCGGACCTGCTTCGCCGCGCCATGGGGAAGAAAAAGGCGGAAGAGATGGCATTGCATCGGTCTATCTTTCGTGAAGGGGCGGCCAAAAATCAAATTTCGACTGAACAAGCAGACTCTATTTTTGACTTGATGGAAGAGTTTGCGGGGTATGGATTCAATAAATCTCATGCAGCAGCTTATTCTTTGTTGGCCTATCACACAGCTTGGATCAAAGTTCATTTCACAGCCGAATTTTTTTGCGCCAACATGACCGTGGAAATGGATGACACGGACAAACTGAAAATTTTGTTTGATGATGCCCGATCTATGGGCATGACCTTTGAGCCCCCTGACATCAACACGGGCATCTATGCTTTTGAACCCGTCAGCAATACCCAAATTCGATATGGTCTGGGAGCAATCAAAGGAACTGGCCAAATAGCGATTGATGCGATCACTGAGGAGAGGCAGCGAGGAGGTGAATTCAAAAGTCTTTTTGATTTCACTTCAAGGATTGACCGTGCTCGGGTCAATAAGCGAACGGTCGAGGCACTGGTCAAGGCCGGTGCTTTTGATGCGCTTTGGCAGAGCCGATCGGAATTACTTGCTTCGGTGGGATTGGCCTATGAATTTGCGCAGACCTTAGAAAACAACTCAATGCAAGTTGGCTTGTTCGACTTGGCGGATGTTCATGGCTCAGGTGAACAAGAACCTCCTTTGCTGTCAGAGCCGCCTTGGGGTATTCGGGAAAAACTCACCCATGAAAAATCAGCCATTGGATTTCACTTGTCAGGTCATTTGTTTGAAGAATGCGAAGATGAAATTCGGCAATTTGTTCGAACCAGATTGAGTCAACTGACTGAAAGCAAAGAACCGCAATGGGTCGCTGGCATAGTTCGAGGTGAAAGAAGTATCAATACGGTCAAGGGACGATTGAATATATTCATCCTGGATGACATGAGTGCCTCCATCGAGTTGACCGTTGACGAAGCTGTTCACCTTAATTGCCGTTCCATGATCAAGGAAGATCAGTTATTGATTGGACTTGTTCGAGTGCAGACAGACAGAAGATCTGGTGGCGTCCGAGTTGCTTTGATCAATGCCATTGACTTGCCAACGGCACGTTGCCGATTTGGGCAATATTTGCAGATCCAAATTGGTGAACAGTCGCCTCAAATCGCTGAGTTGTTCAGCATGTTTCCTGGAAAAATGACAAGCAACACAATGGCCAATGACGAAATTCTGGGTCTAGGCGTACGCGTTCAATTAGAGCGATCAGGGACACAAGCAGAAATACAACTTGGTTCTCGCTCAGTTGTTTACCCTAGTAATGAGGCTTTGGCACAAGCGGCCAAGCTGGCAAAAACGGGCCTGTCATTTATCGTCTACGATTGAATTCATGTTTTTCAATTTACCCACACTCATGACCTGGACTCGCATCATTGCGATTCCTTTGTTGGTTTGGGTTTATCAATGGCCGATTGACATGGGAACCCGCAATTTCATTGCAACTTGCATGTTTGTCGTGTTTGCCATGACGGATTGGTTAGATGGTTATTTAGCCAGAAAATTAAACCAAACTTCTGCTTTTGGCGCCTTCTTAGACCCAGTTGCCGATAAGTTTTTGGTGTGCGCAAGCCTGCTGGTACTTGTCGATTTGGGACGAGTCAGTGTGATTGTTGCTCTATTGATCATTGGACGTGAAATAGCCATTTCTTCTTTGAGGGAGTGGATGGCTCAGATCGGCGCGTACAAAAGTGTGGCTGTTCACATGATCGGCAAAGTCAAGACAACAGTTCAGATGGTTGCAATACCTTTCTTGCTTTTCAATGGCGAAATTCTTGGTTTGATTGATACAGGTCTATGGGGACGTTTTTTGATTTGGATAGCTGCTGTATTGACCATTTGGTCCATGGTTTACTACCTCCAAAAAGCGCTACCCTACATCCGTGAAAGCATCAAATAACTCAAACGCATATTGGCGCTCAAATCAAAACCTACTAGAATGCGCAGGTGCCAAACGAATGTGGCTGTTTGTGTTGACTCTTGTCGGATACTCTTTCATTGAATACCTGCTGAGTTTTAACTTCCACCGTCGCATGAGCGCAAAAAACCACTGATTTAACAACTTAACAAATCACACCTGATGTCAAGGGGACCTTTGTGAATAAAACTGATCTGATCGAACACATTGCTGCACACGCTGATATTTCCAAAGCTGCAGCTACACGTGCCTTGGAATCAACCATCGATGCTGTCAAGGCAACCTTGAAAAAGGGCGGCTCCGTATCTTTAGTTGGATTCGGAACATTTGAAGTCACCAAGCGTGCTGCTCGCAACGGACGCAATCCAGCTACTGGTGCAGCAATCAAAATCAAGGCCGCCAAAGTGCCTAAGTTTCGTCCTGGTAAAGCATTGAAAGATGCGCTGAATTGATTTTCAGTTAAGGTGGGGTGCTTAGCTCAGTTGGTAGAGCGGCGCCCTTACAAGGCGTAGGTCGGCGGTTCGAGACCGTCAGCACCCACCAAACTTGAAGGCGAACAACGTTCGCCTTTTCTATTTTGAAGCGAGCTCACTCTCATGTTTGATTTCATTCGAACTCACAAAAAGATCATGCAAATTTTGCTGATCATCCTCATTTTTCCCTCCTTTGTTTTATTTGGTATCGACGGATATAAACAATTCAATGAAAAGGGTGAAGCTGTTGCGATCGTGGATGGCGTTGAAATTTCAAAAGATGAATGGGAGCAGGCGCATAAAGTTGAAGTAGAGCGCATGCGTGCTTCAATGCCCAATGTCGATGTCTCAATGTTTGACACACCGATCATGAGGTATGGGGTGCTGGAAAGAATGATTCAATCTCGAGTCCTTGAGTCCAGTGTCAAAAAAATGCATTTGCAAGTCTCTGATCAAAAAGTAGCCCAAGCTATTTCAGATTTGGAACAACTGGCTTCCATCAAAAAGCCAAATGGTTCCATGGACATTGACCAATACAAACAAATTTTGGCTGCTCAGGGCATAACGCCAGAAATGTTTGAGTCTCGCATGCGTTCCGACTTGTCAGTCCGACAAGTTGTGAACGGCGTTACTCAAAGCAGTGTGACGTTTCCTTCGCAATTTCAGGTTTCATTGAACGCCTTGGCCCAGCAACGTGAAATTCAAGTCGCTATTTTTTCAGCATCTGACTACCTCGACAAAGCCCAACCCAATGAAGAGGAAATTCAAGCTTTTTACAAGACAAAGTCCGATGATTACAAGTCAATTGAAACGGCTGACATTGAATATGTTGTATTGAGCCTTGAGGCCATCGAGAAAACTATTTCCGTCACCGAGGGTGAGATCAAGGCCTATTTTGACCAAAATCAAGCCAACTTGGCTTCGAAAGAAGAAAGACGTGCCAGTCACATCCTGATCAGTGTCACCAAAGATGCCAATGCTTCTGAAAAAGCCAAAGCACAAGACAAGGCCAAGTCGCTGCTGGAAACACTCAGGAAAAATCCTGATCAATTTTCGGATTTGGCTCAGAAAAATTCTCAAGATGCGGGTTCGGCTGCAAAGGGAGGCGATCTTGACTTTTTTGCCAAAGGTGCCATGGTCAAACCATTCGAAGAAATGGCTTTCAAATTGAAAAAAGGTGAAATCAGTGACTTGGTAGAAACCGAGTTTGGTTTTCATATCATCCGCTTGACCGACATCAAAACGCCAGTCGCAGCCAACTTCACTCTTGTGAAATCTTCACTTGAAGCCGACTTGAAAAAAGAGCTTGCTCGCAAAAAATTTGCGGAAATTGCAGATCAATTTTCCAACCTGGTTTACGAGCAATCAGACAGCTTCAAGCCTGTGGTCCAAAAATTCAAGCTTGAAGTTCACAAGGCGGATGGGGTCACCAGAGAAATCAATGCGGGTGGCAAGGTTGTGTGGGCTGACCCTAAATTACTTCAACGAATTTTTTCACAGGAAAGTATCGATAAAAAGCGCAATACAGAAGCAGTTGAAACGGCACCTAATCAACTCATTTCCGCTCGCATCATTCAGTACCGACCCTCTGTTACTTTGCCATTGGAAGATGTAAAAAATCTGGTTGTTCAAGCACTTTTATCGCAAAAAGCTCTCGAGTTGGCAAAAAAGGAGGGTGAATCAAAGCTTGAATTATGGCGTTCACAACCTGATGTCGCCCAATTCCAAGTCCCAGTCGTCATATCAAGAGATCAGACCCAAAAGCTACCCAGCAATTTGGTAGAGCGCGCCATGAGAGCTGATGCCAAGAAACTGCCGATAGTTGAAGGTGTGGATTTAGGTAGCCGTGGTTTTGGCATTGTCAAAATAAACAAGCTCATTGACTCTACGAATGACAAACCCACTGTCGAGTCCTCTGAAAGATTCACAAAAGCGTGGGCAACTGCCGAAAACTTGGCCTACTTTGCCATGTTGAAAGAGCGATTGAAAGTGAAAGTGAAAGTTCAACCGCCGGCTGACAATCGCATCATGAAATAACCCGAATTGAATTCGGCGCCTTTTGGTAGATATAATTAAGGACGCGGTGGCTGTAGCTCAGTTGGTAGAGTCCAGGATTGTGATTCCTGTTGTCGTGGGTTCGAGCCCCATCAGCCACCCCATCATTTATCTTTGAAGAGTGGAGCAATTCATGCCTGGACTTATTTCTGAAATTGATCCAGATGGACTGCTGGAGTTTTCTGTTGTATACACAGACCGCGCTCTCAATCACATGTCTAAGCGCTTCCAGGGTGTGATGTGCGACATATCTTCCATTCTCAAAGAAGTCTACCAAGCACACTCTACAGTGCTTGTTCCCGGCAGTGGAACGTTTGGCATGGAATCTGTTGCTCGTCAATTTGCAAATCAGCGCAAAGTGATGGTTTTGCGTAATGGTTGGTTCAGTTACAGATGGACTCAAATTTTTGAGGCGGGAAATATCCCAGCTGAAACCATTTTGTTGAAAGCCAGACCCCTTTCCAGTGATGTTCAATCTGCTTGGGTACCTTGTCCAATCCATGAAGTCGTGGCTACCATCAAGCAAGAGAAACCTGCTGTGTTTTTTGCCCCTCATGTTGAAACATCCTCAGGGATGATCTTGCCCGATGATTACCTTCGTCAGGTTGCTGAGGCGGTTCATTCCGTTGGTGGACTTTTTGTGCTCGACTGCATCGCCTCAGGTGCCATGTGGGTTGATATGAAATCCACGGGTGTTGATGTCATCATCAGTGCGCCACAAAAAGGCTGGAGTGGTTCACCATGTTGTGCCATGGTTATGCTCAGCCAAAGAGCCAGGGAAGCCATTGACAACACTCAAAGCACCAGTTTTGCTTGCGACTTGAAAAAGTGGTTACAAATCATGGAGAGTTATGAAAACGGCTCTCACTCCTACCATACGACCATGCCAACTGATGCATTGACTCGCTTGAGAGAGGTGATGAAAGAAACGCAGGCTTATGGTTTCGCCAAGGTCAAACAAGAGCAGATTGAGCTTGGTCACCGAGTTCGTTCTCTTTTGGAGAGCCGTGGTGTGATCAGTGTGGCCGCTGAGGGTTTCAAAGCGCCTGGGGTTGTGGTGAGTCACACATCAGACCCAGAGATTCACAACAGTAAAAAATTCTTGGCTATTGGACTTCAAACTGCCGCAGGCGTGCCTTTGCAATGCGATGAACCCAAAGGTTTCATGACTTTCCGTATTGGACTATTCGGTCTTGAGAAGTTACACAATATTGACAGAAGCGTTGGACATTTAAGTCATGCCTTAGATCAATTGGGTATCCATGACAAAGAAACAGTCGCTGCTGCTTAAGGTTCTTGGCAATTTCTATCCTGCCATGTGTCTGCTCTAAGTTGTGCAGGACGTGAAGTTTTCAACTGATTGATCGCTGTCAATACAACAAAAAAGCCGAAACATCACAGATGTTTCGGCTTTTTGTTTAGGGTCTGGTGTTTACAAACCGCCGTTTTGTTGTGCAACCATCATGTAGAGCATAGAGATGGACAACATCGTGTTAACGCGTGAAGTCAACATGGCAGTTTTGGCCGCTTTTGCTTTCTCTGGCGCTTCAACTGTGACAATGCCAAGTGCTTTCTTTTGATTGGGCCAAATGATGAACCAAACATTGAAAGCCATCACCAAAGCAATCCACATGCCGATTCCAATGGCAACGACACCTGGCTGCAAACTCAGTGCATTCATCAGGTAGCCTTGCATCCAGGCCACCAGCAAACCTGTGATCACTGTCGCCAACGCCGCATAACGAAACCAAAACAGGGCAGTAGGAGCAATAACTTTGCTGATAGCTGGTTTTTGTTCATCTGGGATGCTGGGCATGGAGGGTATTTGTACGAAGTTGAAGTACCAGAGCAGTCCAATCCACATCACGCCAGAAGCCACGTGTAACCAACGCATTGCAAAGGAAGCCCATGCGTGTCCAAATTGAATACTGTTGCCAGAGATGTTTGTTTCAACCAGCAAAATCAACACCAGCAGTGCGACGCCTGCGATGACCGTTTTGAGGAGAGATTGCAATATTTGAACCATGAAGAACCTTTTGAGTTTGTTAATACAAAAATACCTAGGAATTGATATTTTGGACTTTCATTTTGCCATTGATCAATAAGCCTGATTTCAACTGGGGTTGACCAATACCAATTTGCCTTGAACTGCTCTTGAATTCATGCGCTCATATGCTGAGATCAAATCTGACATGGGCATGGTTTGGTCTATCTTCGGCTTGATTTGCTTGGATTGGTACATCTGACTCAAGGTCTTCATCATCTCGGCATTTTTTTCGGGTTCTCGTTTTGCAAAATCACCCCAGAAAACACCAACCAATGAGGCCCCTTTGAGCAGCACCAAGTTCAATGGCAAGGCTGGTATGGGGCCTGCCGCAAATCCAACTACCAAATAGCGCCCGCGCCATGCGATTGATCGAAAAGCCAATTCTGTCAGGTCACCACCTACAGGGTCATACACCACATCGGGCCCTTTGCCATTTGTGAGATGTTTGATTTGTTCTCTCAGATTGTCTTCACCGTAATTGATTGTCTCGTCGGCACCTAAGGCTTTACATGCTAGACACTTTTCTGTGGTCGAAGCAGCAGCTATAACTCTGGCGCCGGTACTTTTTGCAATTTGAATGGCCGAAGAACCAACGCCTCCAGCCGCACCTAAAACCAGTACCGTTTCACCTTTTTGTAATTGGGCCCTGTCAATCAGAGCGTGGTAAGAGGTGGCATAAATCATGATGAATGCGGCTGCATCAACTGCACTGAAGTCGTCAGACAGAGGTAAACAAAGATGGGCTAAAGCCAAAGTGTGGGTGGCAAAACCGCCTGTTCCTGACAAGCACGCTACACGCTGTCCGACATGGAGATGTGTGACTTCATCACCGACTGCTTCAATCACCCCAGCAAACTCAGATCCGGGGACAAAAGGAAGTTCTGGTTTCATTTGGTATTTGTTTTGAACGATCAGCAGGTCTGGAAAATTCAAACTAGCAGCTTCGATGCGAATCAATACTTCTTTGGTACCAGGCGCGGGCGTTGGCATATCGGTCCATTTCAATGCCTGAACACCGACGGGGTTTTCACACAGCCAAGCTTTCATGATGATTTCCTGAAAAAAAGAGAATGAACGATGCCAAAGCAGGGGACTCTACAATGGGATTTTGGCTGGAGCGACATGAAAATTCTGATTTCCAATGACGATGGTTACCAAGCTCCAGGCATTATCGCCCTGTACAAGGCGCTCAAGGAAATCGCGCAGGTTGAAGTCATAGCGCCAGAGCACAACAACAGTGCCAAGTCAAATGCATTGACACTTCATTCTCCAATCTACGTCCGTTCAGCAGAAAATGGATTCAGGTATGTGACCGGCACACCTGCTGATTGTGTTCACATCGCCCTGACGGGATTGCTTGGATACAAACCAGATTTGATTGTTTCCGGCATCAACAATGGTGCAAATATGGGAGACGATACGATTTACTCTGGCACCGTTGGTGCTGCCATGGAAGGATTCCTGATGGGTATTCCTGCCATTGCCTTCAGCCAAGTAGAGCGGGGTTGGACTCATTTAGATGCGGCAGCAAACAAAGCCAAATCCCTTGTGAGCTTGCTTATGGCAGATCACACCCTCAACAATGCACCTTGGCTGGTCAATATCAACATTCCTAATTTACCGTTTGATCAATTAGGGCAAACAAAGCTTTGTCGCCTTGGCAGAAGACATCCAGCAGAAAAGGTCATTGTTCAAGAAAGTCCTCGCGGTGAAACCATGTATTGGATCGGTAGCGCCGGAGCAGCCAAAGATGAGGCTTTGGACACAGATTTTCATGCCACCTCTCAAGGGCATGTTTCACTAACTCCTTTGCAGGTGGACTTGACTGACCATGAGGCCATGCCCTTCTGGCGCCCTTCAGTTGAAAACTGGAACCGTGAGTGATGAAGCAAAAACCGAGTTTTCCTGCCAAGCTACCAGTGCAGCGCTCGCCAGTGGATAAACCCGCCTTATCCGCAAAAACCTGGACCAATGAATTGCATATTCAGTCCAAACGGTTAACAAAACCGACAAGTGCGGCCGGAGTTGGTCTAGATTCGGCAAATGTGCGAGCAACCATGGTTCGAAAGTTGATTGAGCAAGGTGTTCAAGATGAGATGGTCTTGAATGCACTCAGTGAAACTGAACGTCATCTATTTCTTGACAGTGCATTGGTTAACCAAGCTTACGAAGACACCAGTCTGCCCATCGGATTTGGACAAACAATTTCCAAACCCAATGTGATTGCCAGAATGATTGAATTGCTGCGCCAAGGCAGAAACTTGAAGATCACAGGTAAATTAGGTCGCGTGCTGGAAATTGGAACGGGATGCGGTTATCAAGCCGCATTGTTGAGCAAAGTTTCGCAAGAGGTCTACACAGTAGAGCGAATCAAAGGTTTGTATCTGAGTGCCAAAGAGAACCTGCGACCACTTCGTTTGCCCAATATTCATTTGTTATTTGGAGATGGAATGTTGGGGTATGCAGAGGGCGCTCCCTACTCGGCAATCATCGCTGCTGCTGGAGGAGAGTCGATTCCGCAGGCTTGGTTGGATCAACTAGATACTGGTGGGCGAATCGTTGCACCCGTTGCCAATACCAATGGACAACAACTCCTGATGGTTGTTGATAGGACAACGTCGGGTTTTCAGCAAACCGTTTTAGAGCCTGTCCATTTCGTCCCTCTAAAATCTGGAGTTGTCTGACCCGCATCCATGAGTAATCGATCTTTGACTCCCATTCACTTGTTTTTTTTGTTGACTTCGACGTCTTTATTGATGGGTTGTGTCAGTGCTGGTCGGAGTATTCCGGCACCTGTAGAAGACAAAGCCTTGACCAAAAATACCGTCGTTTCCAAACAAAAGCAAACTGTTCCTCCATCAAAATCTGCAGGAACAGTATCAGACGGACAAGGTAAGTCTGGCTTTTATACAGTCAAGCAAGGGGATACCTTGATCAAGATTGGTCTTGATCATGGTCAAAATTGGCGCGACATCATGAAATGGAATGCGATTGAAAACCCCAACTTGATTGAAGTAGGTCAAGTATTGCGCGTGACGCCATCCAATGAAACTTCACCAGATGAAGTGGTTGTCAGACCCGTGAGTCCACCTGGCAATGTCAGCGCTATTTCCAATGAGCCCAAAAATCCAGCCCAACAGCCAGCGCCAGTTGCAAGCTCGTCTCCGCCATCATCTGCAGAAACCACATCCGATGAATCGCTGTCATTTGCATGGCCTGTTCAGGGTAACGTGATTGCCGGATTTGATGATGCAAAAAACAAAGGCATCGACATTGCCGGTAAATTGGGTGAACCTGTTTTGGCCTCTGCTGATGGAAAAGTTGTTTATGCCGGATCAGGTCTTCGTGGCTATGGTAATTTGGTTATATTGAAGCACAACAATACGTTCCTCACCGCCTACGCGCATAATCAAACTTTGTTTGTCAAAGAAGATCAGTTGGTCAAGCGTGGTCAGAAAATTGCAGAAATGGGAAACAGTGATGCAGATGGCGTCAAACTGCATTTTGAAATACGGAAAATGGGCAAACCCATTGATCCCCTTAAATTATTGACCCACCGATGAATTCTTTTCATCGATACCCCTATCAAGAATGTCCGATTCTGACTTAGTTCATTTCAAAGAACCCTTGCTGATTGAATCCATGGATTTGGATGCTCAAGGTATTGCGCATAAGTCTGATGGCAAGGTTGTTTTTGTTGAAGGTGCCTTGCCTTTTGAAAAAGTATCAGCAAATATCTTCAGAAAAAAAAATAATTGGGAGCAGGGGACCCTTAACGAGATATTTCATGAATCCTCTCAAAGAGTAACCCCAGGGTGTGATTATTTTGGAATGCATTCAGGGTCTTGTGGTGGTTGCAAAATGCAGCATCTCAACATGTCGTCTCAGGTAGCTGTCAAACAACGTGTACTTGAAGATAACCTTTGGCATATTGGAAAAGTCAGGCCTGATCAGATTTTGCGGCCCTTGCAAGGGCCAGACTGGGGTTACCGATTTCGTGCTCGCCTGTCAGTTCGGTATGTCACTAAGAAATCCAAGGTTTTGATCGGTTTTCACGAAAGAAAAAGCAGATATGTCGCAGACATTGAATCATGCTTGGTACTTCCTCCGCATGTCAGTCAAATGCTTCTGCCCCTGCGAAAGTTGATAGAGGGGATGGATGCTCGGGATCACTGTCCACAAATCGAATTAGCCTGTGGTGACCAAATCACTGCATTGATTCTGAGGCACTTGGTCCCGTTAAGCTCTTCAGACCTTCTGTTGTTATCAGAGTTTGCTCGTGAATTTAAAGTTCAATGGTGGTTGCAAGCCAAAGGGCCTGAATCTGTCACTCTTTTGAATTCAGAAAATCATCAACAAACTGACGAATTGTCCTATGGACTGCCTGATTTTGGGTTGACGATGAAGTTCAGGCCCACTGACTTCACCCAAGTCAATCCCAAGATAAATCAGATCATGGTTGCCCGAGCCATACAGTCGCTGGACATACAACCCACTGATGTGGTGATTGACTGGTTTTGCGGTTTAGGTAATTTCACATTGCCAATCGCCACACTGGCTAAAAGCGTCACTGGCGTGGAGGGCAGTCAATCTTTATTGGACTGGGCAGAAAGAAACGGTCGTGACAATTTTTCAAAGTTCAACCCCTCACAAGAGAATTTCAAATTCATTGAACGTAATCTTTTTGAAATGACCCCTGAAGATTTATTGGGCTTTGGAGTTGCAGATAAATGGCTCATTGATCCCCCGAGAGAAGGTGCATTGGCTTTGGTGAAGTCATTGGCACATCTTTCATCCATTGCTACGCGTGAAACGCCTATTCAACTTCCAGCAAAAATTGTTTACATCAGTTGTAACCCAGCAACCCTTGCAAGAGATGCTGAGATTCTGGTCCACCATGCTGGGTATCAATGTTTATCTGCAGGTATGTTGAACATGTTCCCTCACACGGCCCATGTTGAAAGCATGGCAGTTTTCCAATTGAAATAAAAAAAGGCTCCGTTTGGAGCCTTCTCAAGTTGGCAAAAATTACTCTCTTTCGCCGCCCCAAATTCCAAGCAGTGCCAACAAACTCTGGAATACGTTGATCAAGTCCATGTAGAGGGCAAGCGTGGCTGATATGTAGTTTGTTTCACCACCATCAATGATTTGTTTGATGTCGTAAAGCATGTATGCACTGAAAATCGCTATAGCTAAAACTGAAATCAACATCATGCCAACTGAGGAGCCAACAAATACGTTGATGATGCTTCCAACCATCAGGACAATAGCACCAACAAACAGCCATTGACCCATTTTGGAGAGGTCACGCTTGATCATGGGGGCTATGCTCGCCATCAAGAAAAATACACCTGCGGTGCCCCCAAATGCTGTCATGACCAATTCGCTGCCATTTTTAAATCCAAGCACCATGGCAATGAGTCTGGACAGCATCAGACCCATGAAGAAAGTAAATCCAAGCAGTACTGCTATGCCAAGTGAAGATTCTTTGGTTTTTTCAATGGCATAGATAAATCCAAAAGCGCCACCAATGAACAAAATTAATCCAAAGCCACCAGAAAGTGCCTGACTGAGACCCGAGTAAACACCGAACCAAGCACCCAATACAGTGGGCAACATGGTGAGAGCGAGTAACCAATAGGTGTTGCGTAAGACCTTGTTTCTAGTTTGGAAATTGACAGTATCTAGCTCGAGATAGTCTATGTTTTGAGTGTTTTGATTCACGGTTCAACCTCTTTTGAGTTAGCCTGATCGACATTCTATAGAGTAGAAGATTTCTTCGTTTATCTTGATCTCACTCTTTCTGACCAGAATTACTTTGACAAACATAGTATGCTTTCTCTCATTTTTTGAGAGATCATTCAATGCATACCAAATCATTCCTAGAGTCTGTTGATATCAAGAAAATGTTGGCAGCCGCTGAGGCTGAGGCAACCAAACACAATTGGCCAGTCACTATCGCCATAGTTGATGACGGTGGACATTTGCTGAGCTTGATGAGAATGGACGGTGCTGCCCCTGTGTCAGCTCATATCGCTCCTGCCAAGGCACACACTGCAGCACTGGGTCGGCGTGAAAGCAAGATTTATGAGGACGTCATCAATTCTGGGCGGTATTCTTTTTTGAGCGCACCTGAAATCAGTGGTTTGCTCGAGGGCGGCGTACCTGTCATCAAGGATGGGTTGGTCATTGGTGCTGTGGGTGTCAGTGGCGTCAAATCCAATGAAGATGCGCAAATCGCAAAAGCCGCCATTGCTGCATTAGATCTTTGAGATTTAATTCAATTACCGCTCAGTAAGTGAGTCTTTCTGGGCGGATTTCCTGGAGGATGGTGGTTGCAATTTCTTCAATACTTTTGGTGGTTGTTGATAACCACCTGATCCCATACCGGCGCATCATTGCTTCACCATCATGGACTTCTTTTTGACAGTTGTCTAAGCTTGCATACTTGGAGTTGGGTCTGCGTTCATTTCTGATTTCGCTCAATCTTTCTGGATGAATGGTCAAACCAAAAACTTTATCCAAGTAAGGGGTTAAGGCAGATGGGAGTTGCTGTCTCTCAAAATCTTCTGGAATCAGAGGATAGTTCGATGCTTTTAGTCCATGTTGCATCGCCAAATACAAACTCGTTGGGGTTTTTCCACTGCGACTCACCCCCACCAAAATCACATCGGATTTATCTAAATCAGTATTCTTTTGACCATCGTCGTGAGCCAAGCTGAAATTAATGGCTTCAATTCGGTCATGGTAAGCCTTGCTTTTGCTGATGTCAGAAAACCGCCCGATGCGGTGGTTCGATTTGACCCCAAACTCAATTTCTAACGGTTTCACAAATGTACTGAACATATCCAAAATCACAGCTTGTGCCAGATCAGATATGACTTCTAAAACTTCATCCTTTGCCAAGGTTGTGAAAACGATGGGTTTGAGGCCTTCATTCAAGAAGGCCTCGTTGATTTGAATAACAGCAGCCTGCGCTTTTTGGACTGAATCAACGAACGGAAGTCGAATGTGTCTTGGCGTCACTTCAAACTGGGCCAATATGGCATTGCCAAAGGTTTCTGCTGTGATGCCCGTGCCATCAGAAACGAAAAATACAGAGCGATTGGGCATGTGCTGTCCTTGAATTCGGGTGGTATGAAGAGACCTAAAATACCTAACGTCTATGAATTAAAGCATGCAAAAACTTGAATCCAACCAGAAAACCTCCAACAAATTGGTTTTTTTGCATGTCTTCGCAGCTGTTTTTTTTGAAATAACAGCGACACAGAATTTTTAACTTTTGGAGTGTTCCTATGTCTAAACCATTCAGCGATACCGCTCTGGTTGTCCCGTTTGAAAAATTGCGCATGTCTGATGTTGAGTCAGTGGGTGGAAAAAATGCCAGTCTAGGGGAGATGATCTCTCAATTACCTCAAGGTGTCAGTGTCCCAACTGGTTTTGCGACAACTGCGCATGCTTATCGTCAATTCCTTCAGCATGAAAAGTTAGACCAACGTATCAATGACGCTTTATCAGCGCTTGACACAGAAAACATCGCTGACTTGACCCAAACTGGACTGATGATTCGTCAATGGGTTGTCCAACAACCATTTCCTGCCGACTTGCAATCTGAGATTGAGAAGGCCTATGTTCAGTTGAACGCGGGGTCGTCTACAGCGTCATATGCAGTCCGTTCATCAGCGACCGCCGAGGACTTGCCGGACGCTTCCTTTGCTGGACAACAAGAAAGTTTTTTGAACGTTCAAGGCTTGGATGATATTTTTCACAAAATTAAGGAAGTATTTGCCTCCCTTTATAACGACAGGGCGATCAGTTATCGAGTCCATAAGGGGTTCAAGCATTCAGATGTAGCCCTCTCAGCGGGTGTCCAAAAAATGGTTCGATCCGATCTCGGTTCTGCAGGCGTCATGTTCACCATCGATACTGAGTCCGGTTTTGAAGATGTGGTGTTCATCACGTCGAGTTATGGGTTAGGTGAAACAGTGGTTCAAGGGGCTGTCAATCCCGATGAGTTTTATGTTCATAAACCAATGCTGTTGGCTGGTCACAAAGCAATCGTTAGACGATCCCTTGGATCAAAGCTGATTCAAATGAATTTCGCATCTGATGAAGAGCGTTTGAAATCAGGCAAATTGGTCGCTACCAATGAAGTTCCTACCGAGTTGCGAAATCGTTTCTCTCTTACAGACAACGAAGTTGCTCAGTTGGCCCACTATGCATTGGCAATTGAAAAACACTACGGTAGACCCATGGATATTGAATGGGGTAAGGACGGCATTGATGGAAAACTTTACATATTGCAGGCGCGTCCTGAAACCGTGAAGAGCCAGATGAAAGGCCAAGCTGAGCAGCGATACAGACTCAAAACTTCAGGAACAGTCTTGGTTGAAGGGCGGGCTATTGGGCAAAAAATCGGCACCGGTCCTGTTCGGTTGGTCAACAACTTGGCTGAAATGGACCTGGTTCAACCAGGGGATGTGTTGGTCACAGATATGACCGATCCCAATTGGGAACCAGTGATGAAGCGTGCCAGTGCTATTGTGACCAACCGAGGTGGGCGAACTTGTCACGCGGCCATCATTGCTCGTGAATTGGGCATTCCTGCTGTTGTTGGTTGTGGGGATGCCACCGATCGACTGTTATCAGAGACATTGGTCACAGTGAGTTGCGCCGAGGGTGATACGGGTTACATATACGATGGACTGATTGAAACCGAAGTATCAGAAGTTTTGCGTGGTGAGATGCCAAGCATTGCCACCAAAATCATGATGAACATTGGTAACCCTAGCTTGGCTTTCGACTTTGCGCAGTTGCCTAATTCTGGTGTTGGACTTGCACGGCTTGAATTTATCATCAACAACAATATCGGCGTCCACCCAAAAGCCATCTTGGACTACCCTCATATAGATTCTGATTTGAAAAAGGCGGTTGAATCTGTTGCACGTGGACACGCTTCTCCCAAGGCATTTTTCATCGATAAAGTGACCGAGGGTGTAGCTACGATTGCAGCAGCTTTCTGGCCTAAACCTGTGATCGTTCGGCTATCGGACTTCAAATCCAACGAATACCGCAAACTCATTGGTGGTAACAGGTATGAGCCTGAGGAAGAAAACCCCATGTTAGGGTTCAGAGGCGCAGTCAGATACCTCAGTTCAGATTTTGCTGAATCGTTTGCCATGGAGTGTGAAGCCCTGAGAAGAGTGAGGGGTGAAATGGGACTGACCAATGTACAAATCATGGTGCCATTTGTCAGAACCTTGCTTCAAGCACAAAGTGTTGTGAAACTATTGGCTGATCATGGCCTGCGTCGAGGTGACAACGCACTCAAACTGATCATGATGTGTGAGGTGCCGAGCAATGCAATATTGGCAGAGGATTTCTTGGAGTTTTTTGATGGGTTTTCGATTGGTTCAAACGACTTGACACAATTGACCCTTGGGTTAGACCGAGATTCCGGCATGCCATTGCTTTCTGCCGATTTTGATGAAAGAGACCCTGCGGTCAAATTCTTGCTAAGTCGCGCTATCACAGCATGTCAGAAACATGGAAAGTATGTAGGGATATGCGGTCAAGGACCGAGCGATCACTTGGATTTTGCGAAGTGGTTGGTGAATCTCGGTATTGAATCCATTTCACTTAATCCTGACAGCGTGGTGGAGACTTGGAAGGCTTTGGCATCCTAGGCTGAACGTCGCCTTTTGAGGGCTATAATCTCACGTTTAACCTTGCCGCACTACACAAGACGCTGTAGGCGGCTCATTCCATAAGGAGAATACATGCGTCATTATGAAATCGTTCTATTGATCCACCCTGATCAGAGTGAACAAGTGCCTGCAATGCTTGAGCGTTACAAGGGTTTGATCACAAATGGCGGCGGGAAAGTACACCGCCTTGAGGATTGGGGTCGTCGCCAATTGACCTACATGATCAATAAATTGGCTAAAGCACATTACTTGTGTCTCAACATAGAAGCAAATCAAGATGTGATGTCTGAACTAGAACACGCATTCAAATTCAATGATGCCGTTCTTCGCCATTTGACTGTTCTCAAGAAAAAGGCTGAAACCAGTCCCTCATTGATGATGAAAACGGTTGAGCGCGAAGAAGCTCGCAAAACGCAACATACTGAGTTTCAAGCTTAATCCTCCATTGTGTGAATTGCTTTGTTCTTTCTGCGCATATTGTTGAAGTATCCACATTACGCCACTCACCTTCAGGCTTACCTGTTGTTGATCTGAAGTTAGAACACGATTCAAACCACATTGAGGCAGGTATCACAAGGAAGGTTCACTTGATGATCAGGTCGATAGCCATGGGCGATATGGCAGAAGTTTTGATTCAGCAGCCCATTGGTTCTTCTTGGTCATTCACTGGATTTTTAGCCGTTCCTAAAAATTCAAAATCAATTGTTTTTCACATTCAAAGCTTTCAAACTGTTTAATAGGAGCCTTTTTCATGGCGACATTCAAAAAATTCAACAAGGACAAGCGTCCAAAGCGAAATACTCAATCTTTGCTGTTCAAGCGCAAGCGTTTTTGCCGTTTCACCGTGACAGGTGTTGAAGAAATCGACTACAAGGACATTGATACGCTGCGTGATTTCATTGCTGAGAATGGCAAGATCATTCCTGCACGTTTGACTGGTACGCGTGCGATTTACCAGCGCCAATTGAACACTGCGATCAAACGTGCTCGTTTTTTGGCGATGTTGCCATACACAGACCAGCACAAAATCTAAGGAGCACACCATGCAAATTATTCTGCTCGAAAAAGTAGTGAATCTTGGCAACTTGGGTGAAGTTGTCAAAGTCAAAGATGGTTATGCTCGCAACTTCCTGATCCCTTCAGGTCAAGCCCGACGTGCAACTGACTCTGCAATCAAAGAATTTGAGGCTCGACGCGCCGAGTTGGAGAAAGCAGCTCATGAAAAATTGGTGACTGCTCAGGCGCAAGGCGAAAAACTCAAAGGCACGACTGTCAAAATTACTCAAAAAGCGGGTGTAGACGGTCGTTTGTTTGGGTCTGTTACAAACTTCGATATTGCCGAAGAATTGGTCAAAGCTGGTTATGCTGTGACAAAAGCCCAGATTCGCATGCCCAAAGGTCCTATCAAGGTCGTAGGTGATTCAGAGGTCAGCGTTGCTCTTCACACAGATGTGCTGGTTGAGATACAAGTCTCTGTTTACGGTGAATCTGCTTGATCTGAATTGGTTGATCTGACAAAAAAACCGCTCACTCGAGCGGTTTTTCTTTGTTGTAAGCAATCAAGCTACTCGGAATATTTACCCACCACATATTGAATGATTATCAACAGGCTTATCCAATGACAAATCTACCAAATATCCATAGTATCTAAAGATTTAGGAATGTAGATGTCTGAGACCATTTCCAGCTTTAGTTCAGATTTTGCGGAAAGTGATCGGCAAGTTGCCCATCTGCGAATTCCCCCGCATTCCTTAGAGGCTGAATCTAGCGTGCTAGGCGGACTTTTATTGGATAACAGCTCGTGGGACCGCATTGGTGATTTGCTCAATGAAAGTGATTTCTACCGATATGAACACCGATTGGTGTTTTCTTCTGTCAGCACATTGGTCAATAGCAATCGTGCTGCTGATGTGATCACTGTTTTTGAGCAAATGCAAAGCCAGGGAAAGGCCGAAGAGGTTGGCGGACTTGCATACCTGAATTCTTTGGCTCAATATGTACCCAGTTCAGCCAATATTCGACGCTACGCAGAAATTGTCAGAGAGCGTTCTATCCTCCGAAAGCTCGTGAGTGTGAGCGATGAAATCGCAACAACTGCACTCAACACAAAGGGTCGACCAGTTCCCAGCATCTTGGATGAGGCTGAGCAAAAAATATTCAACATTGGAGAAGAGGGCTCGCGAATGCGTCAGGGCTTTCAATCCATGGGCAACTTGGTTGTTGAGTTGTTGGATCGCGTGGAAGAGATGTCTAAAAATCCAAATGACATCACGGGTGTTCCCACTGGATTTGTAGATTTAGACAGGATGACATCGGGCATGCAGGCTGGGGACCTGATTGTTTTGGCAGCCAGACCGTCGATGGGAAAAACAGCCTTAGCTATCAATATTGCAGAGAACGTGGCATTGAAGGAAGGCCTACCTGTTGCTGTTTTTTCAATGGAGATGGGAGCTTCGCAACTTGCTATTCGCATTGTGGGCTCTATCGGGCGCATCGATCAGGGGCGTTTACGCACTGGCAAACTTCATGACGATGAATGGCCAAGATTGGCTGAAGCTGTGGAGAAGTTGCGAACCGTTTCATTATCGATAGATGAAACGCCGGGTCTCACTCCCAGTGAGTTAAGAGCAAGTGCGAGAAGACTGTCTCGGAATTGCGGCAAATTAGGTCTGATCGTTGTTGATTATTTGCAGTTGATGAGTGGCAGCAGTGGTGGAGACGGAGACAACCGAGCCACCGAATTGGGTGAAATTTCAAGGGGATTGAAAATGCTTGCCAAAGAGCTTCAGTGTCCCGTCATTGCCCTATCTCAATTGAATCGTGGTGTAGAGCAACGGACAGACAAGCGTCCCATGATGAGCGACTTGAGGGAGTCTGGAGCCATCGAACAAGATGCAGATGTCATCATGTTCATATACCGAGATGATTATTACAACAAAGACTCTAAGGATCCCGGCGTCGCAGAAATCATTATCGGAAAACAGCGTAACGGTCCGACTGGAACAGTCAAGTTGACATTCTTGAAGCCCATCACAAAGTTTGAATCATATGCAGGCAATGGGGCTGATTATTGAACCAACTACAGGGCGTCACTTGCAAAGTCAGCAAGTCTCGATCGCTCACCTCTGGCCAATGTGATGTGGCCGCCATGGGGCCAGCCTTTGAATCGATCAACTGCAAAGGTCAATCCTGAAGACCCCTCTGTCAAATAAGGTGTGTCGATTTGAGCAATATTTCCCATGCAGACAATTTTCGTTCCTGGACCTGCTCTGGTGATCAGCGTTTTCATTTGTTTTGGGGTCAAATTTTGCGCTTCATCAATGATGACAAATTTGTTCAGGAAGGTTCTTCCACGCATGAAATTCAAGCTTTTAATTTTGATTTTGCTGCGAATGAGTTCATTGGTAGCTGCTCTGCCCCATTCACCAGCATGGGTATCTGTCTTGCCCAGGACTTCTAAATTGTCGTCCAGGGCGCCCATCCATGGCCCCATTTTTTCTTCTTCTGTGCCGGGTAAAAAACCGATGTCTTCGCCAACACTGACGGTGGCTCTTGTCATGATGATTTCAGTGTATCGACGGTCATCCAGCACTTGAATCAGGCCGGATGCCAATGCCAACAATGTCTTGCCGGTGCCAGCGGTTCCCGTTAACGTGACGAAGTCGATTTCGGGATCCATCAACATATTCAACGCAAAATTTTGTTCTCTGTTTCTTGATGTCACGCCCCAGGCTGCATTCTTCAGATGGCTATAGTCTTTCAGAGTTTTGAAAACTGCACTGTTGCCTCTTATCTCTGTCACCCTGGCGTAAAGGCTGGGCTCTCCAGGAGCTTCAAAGTAAACAAACTGATTGATGTGCATGCTGCCAACAACTTGCCCAGTGACGCGGTAGAAGGTTTGACCACCACCCTGCCAGCTCTCAACTGACTTAGCTTGTTTAGACCAAAAATCTGAGGACAGAGCGAGTGCTCCAGAGTAGAGCAAATCACCATCTTCAAGCGTTTTGTCATTCTGGTAGTCTTCAGCAAGTAATCCCAGAGCGCGAGCCTTGACGCGCATATTGATGTCTTTTGAGACCAAGACCACTTGTCTGGGCGAATACATGTCCCCAAGTGCTTGAACGACCCCCAGTATTTGGTTGTCGGCTTTTCCTTGAGGCAGCGTGCTGGGCAGCGTGAAAGTGAGTGGAGTCGTTTGGAAAAACAACTTTCCACTCACTTCAATATGACCTGTGGCGTTGAGCATCAGACCATTTGAAATGTTCTGTTTATGAATACTGACAAGAGAATCCAGCGTTCGACTGGTTTGACGCGCATTGCGCGCCACTTCAGTCATACCCTTTTTATGGCTATCAAGTTCCTCAAGCACAATCATTGGAAGAAAAATATCATGCTCTTCGAAGCGAAATAAGCACATCGGATCGTGCATCAGTACATTTGTATCCAACACAAAAAGCTTAGATGGACTTTTGGTTTTTGGTTTGCTTTTCAAATCTGCAGATCGTTGAGCCGACAACTTCATAGAAGTTACCAAAGTAGTTTCTTTACCTACAACTTTGGCGCTGGCTTTTGATTTGATTTGTTTAGCCCCGGAACTCGGGGGCTTAACGACTGGATGATCTTTCACAGACGAGGTATTACTTGCTAGATCAGTGTCGTTTGTTTTGCTATTGGCCGTTTTTGAAGTGCCAATCAATGAAGCACGTTTGGTTGGAGGGGGAGGCAAGGGCATGCGTGATCATGCTGAAGCTGTGGAGGCTTTTTTCAAGGCTTTGACTGCCTTCAATACCTCGTCCACATGCCCTGGAACCTTGAGACCCCGCCATTCTTGCTTGAGGATGCCATCGGCGCCAATCAGGAAAGTGCTGCGCTCTATACCCTTGACTTTTTTGCCGTACATGATTTTATTTTTAACCACGCCAAACATATGACACATTTTTTCTTCGGTATCAGCTATCAATTCAAATGGAAGCTCTAGTTTTTCTTTGAAGCTGTCATGTGATCTCATGTTGTCGCGGGATACACCAAAGATAACTGCGCCAGCCTTGGTAAATTCTTTGAATTTGTCCCTGAATTGCATGGCCTCAGTGGTGCAACCTGGGGTGTTGTCTTTTGGATAGAAGTAAAGAATGACGGTTTGCCCCGCATGGGACTGGTGAGTCACTTTGATTCCGCCAGTGGCATTTGCTTCAAATTCGGGGAGGTGTTTATTGACAACAATTGCCATGGTTCAGAGTCCGTTAAGCCAGTAATGCCAGGACACAGGTCCCAGTCGATGGGGCATTTTATCGTGAAAAAGAATTGGCTCTCACAAAGAGCTTCAAGCGGTTTCCGGCGGATCAATCGATGAACAAAATAGCACCAACATTTCGGCCATCATTGGCCAAAATATTGAAGGTTCTGCAAGCCGCTGGTGTGTCCATGAATTCAAACCCAATACCCTTCGACATCAAGGGTGCCAGAATTTCAAGTCCAAGAAAAAGATGTTTTTGCCCAGTTCCGATCAAAACGACTTCAACCGAAGCGGCAATCAATGGATGAAAGTCCTCAAGGGCCAAATCTTTTGTGTTAGATGCCTTGAGGTGCCGTGTCAATCCAGAGGCAGTCAGGACAATATTTTGTTCATGAACAACCCCATTGACACTGATCCAGCCTTGACCCAGTGAGGTGATGCTCAGTTGATGAGGTGTATCGGGTACCAGTTTCATGACCGTCGTTGGTTTATTCGGCCAATTTGCCCTGAGAAGTATGGTCAAATTATAGGTTTAATCTGGTCTTTTGCATTGGAGCGGCTTTGAAAACGATACAAAAATCTACCAAGTTGGCAAACGTTTGCTACGACATTCGCGGCCCGGTTCTCGACAAAGCGCGCCAAATGGAAGAGGAAGGCCAAAAAATTATCAAGCTCAATATTGGTAATTTGGCGGTTTTTGGATTTGATGCGCCAGAAGAAATTCAGCAAGACATCATTCGAAATCTGCCAGGAGCTGCGGCTTACTCAGACAGCAAGGGGATTTTTGCAGCGCGCAAAGCTGTGATGCATTACACCCAACAGCAGGGCATTGACGGCGTAGGTTTGGATGACATCTATCTGGGTAACGGTGCGAGCGAATTGATTGTCATGGCCACCAATGCGCTTCTCAATACGGGTGATGAGTTGTTGTTACCAGCACCTGACTACCCACTTTGGACAGCTGCAGTGAGCCTTTCAGGTGGAACGCCCGTTCATTATTTGTGTGATGAATCTAATGGTTGGATGCCCAGTATTGAGGACATCAAATCAAAAATCACGCCCAACACCAAGGGTATTGTGGTCATCAATCCAAATAACCCAACAGGTGCTTTGTATTCAGATGCTCTGCTGAAAAGTATTGTTGACTTGGCACGAGCGCATGACCTGATTATTTTTGCAGATGAAGTTTATGACAAGGTCTTGTACGACGGTGTTCATCACACTGCCATCGGAAGTTTGTCTAAAGACGTGCTGACATTGACATTCAACTCACTGTCCAAAAGCTACCGATCGTGTGGATACCGGGCTGGCTGGCTGGTGGTGTCAGGAGATAAGAAGCCTGCCAAAGATTACATTGAAGGCTTGAACATGCTCTCATCGATGCGACTTTGCGCGAATGTGCCTGGACAGAGTGCCATACAAACTGCACTTGGCGGCTATCAGAGCATCAATGATCTGATCAAGCCGGGTGGTCGTTTATGCAGACAAAGGGATTTGGCCTATGACTTGATCACGGCCATTCCGGGGGTCACTTGTGTCAAGCCACAGGCTGCACTCTATATGTTTCCCAAACTTGACCCTGCCATTTATCCCATCAAAAATGACCAGCAATTCATCAATGAGTTGCTACAAGAGACCAAAGTATTGCTCGTGCAAGGCACGGGCTTCAATTGGCCCACACCTGATCACTTCAGAATCGTGTTTTTGCCGCATGAGGATGATTTAAGAATTGCAATTGGTCGTGTTGCCAAATTCCTTGAAAATTACCGAAAGAATCCGAACGCATGAAACCTCTACAAATTGGTCTGTTAGGGTTTGGAACGGTTGGTTCAGCAACTTACCAAGTCCTTCGACGAAATCAAGATGAAATCATTCGCAGGACAGGCCGGGGGCTTGTGATTGCCATGGTTGCTGACTTAGATACGGCCAGAGTCTCGCAACAGGTTGAGGCAGATTGCAAAGTTGTTGCCAATGGCAGGGAAATCATTGACAACCCGAATATCGATATCGTGATCGAGTTGATTGGCGGATACAGCATCGCTTTTGATCTGGTGATAGGCGCTATCCAAGCAGGAAAACATGTTGTGACTGCGAACAAAGCCATGTTGGCCACCAAGGGGCAATTCATTTTTGAAGCCGCACAGCAAAATCAAGTGATGATTGGTTATGAAGCAGCTGTGGCTGGAGGCATTCCCATCATCAAATCACTCAGGGAAGGCTTGTCAGCCAATCATGTCCAATGGGTCGCCGGCATCATCAATGGCACGACCAACTTTATCCTGACTGAAATGCGCGAAAAGGGTTTGAGCTTTGGTGAGGCTCTTCAAGAAGCTCAAACGCTTGGGTACGCCGAGGCTGACCCAACTTTTGATATTCAGGGCGTAGATGCTGCTCACAAAATAAGCATCATGTCCTCTATCTCTTTTGGTATCAAGATGCCTTTTGAGAATGCTTACGTAGAGGGCATCACAGAACTCAAGCCTGAAGATATTGATTTCGCCAATCAATTAGGGTATCGCATCAAGCTGTTAGGTATCACCAAGAAAACCAACCAAGGCATCGAATTAAGGGTTCACCCGAGTTTGGTTTCCAGCAAGTCACTGATTGCGAACGTTGAAGGTGCAATGAATGCTGTGATGGTCAATGCAGATGCAGTTGGAACCACCCTTTATTACGGCAAGGGTGCAGGTGGTGAGCCTACTGCAAGCGCGGTGATTGCAGACTTGATAGATATCACCCGATTATTCTCCTCAAGCAGCGAGCACCGCCTCCCGCATTTGGCTTTCAAACCTGATGCCATCGAGGATATTCATGTTTTAAACATCGAAGATGTGGTGACTTGCCATTATTTGAGATTGAGCGTTGCTGATCAAGCGGGTGTTTTGGCATCAGTCACTAGCCTTTTGGCTGATTTTGGAATCAGCATAGATGCCATGTTGCAGCAGCCTGCTCTTGCTGGCCACGACAGGACGGAATTAGTCATCTTGACGCATGCCGCCAAAGAATCAGTGATGAATCAGGCGCTAGTCAAAATCCAGCAACTTCCCACTGTCTTGATGCCAGTTATCCGTATTCGCAAGGAAGATCTCGTCTGATGTATTACATCTCTACCAGGGGTTACTCAAACCGGCAAACCTTTTGTGACATCTTGCTTGAGGGCCTTGCGCCTGATGGTGGCTTATACCTTCCTGAACACTACCCAACACTGTCTTCCAATCAGATGGAGGCATTGCGCGCTGTTTTTGCTCACAAAGGATATGCTGCATTGGCGTATGAAATTTTGAGCTTGTACATCGACGATATTCCATCGCCAGAATTAAAGGCGATCTGCAACAAGACTTACACCTCCGTTATTTTTGGCCATGAACAAATAGCGCCTGTTCGCAGTGTTGGTGATGGTCGGTTTATTTTGGAGTTATCAAATGGGCCTACCCTTGCGTTCAAAGACATGGCCATGCAATTACTTGGGAATCTATTTGAATATGAATTGGGGCGCCGTCATGAAGAGCTGAATATTCTCGGGGCCACTTCGGGTGACACCGGGAGTGCTGCTGAGTATGCGATGCGTGGCAAGTCAGGAGTTCGGGTATTCATGACCAGTCCCCATGGGCGAATGAGCTCATTTCAACAGGCTCAAATGTTCAGTCTTCAGGATCGAAATATTTTCAACATTGCCATTGAGGGTGTTTTTGACGACTGCCAAGACATTGTGAAATCCGTCTCCAATGATTTGGATTTCAAGCAACGATTCAAAATTGGCACAGTGAATTCAATCAATTGGGCCAGATTGCTTGCTCAAGTGGTCTATTACTTTGCGGGCTATTTTCAAGTCACGTCTAGCAACGATGACAAGGTCGACTTCACTGTGCCGAGCGGAAATTTTGGCAATGTATGTGCGGGTCATGTGGCCAGAATGATGGGGCTGCCGATTGATCAACTGATTGTGGCAACCAATGAAAATGATGTGCTGGATGAGTTCTTCAAAACAGGCGTCTACAAAGTTCGGCAGAGTGCTCAAACCTTTGAGACCTCAAGCCCCTCTATGGATATTTCAAAAGCCAGTAACTTCGAAAGATTTATTTTTGATTTGTTGGGTCGCAATTCTTCGCGAACTTCTCAATTATTCACCTCCGAATTGCAGAGAAATGGGCAATTCAGCCTGAAAGATGACCCAGCCTTTGTGTTAGCGCATGAACAGTACGGTTTCTCCAGTGGCAAAAGTACGCACAGCAACAGGCTTCAAACCATTCGGGATACTTTGTCGTCATTCAACCAACTGATTGACCCCCATACAGCTGACGGTCTTTTTGTCTCTGAACAATTCACTCAAGCACACATTCCTATGCTGGTCCTTGAAACAGCTTTGCCCATTAAATTTGCCTCCACCATTGAAGAGGCTGTGGGGCAAGCGCCCCCAGTGCCTGAGCAATTCAACAATTTGGAGCATCTGCCTCAAAAAGTTGAAATCATGTCCAATGATGTCCAAAAAATCAAAGACTTCATTTCCACGCACTGTTCCATTTGAATTTAATGATGAGCAATCAACTCCTTTCTTTAGACGATGCGCTGAATCAACTGTTGAGCAATGCGACCCCAAAGGTTCAGTCAGAATCAGTATCTACTTTTGACGCTGATGGGCGTGTTTTGTATGAAGATCTGCATTCAGAATTGAATGTTCCCGCATTTGACAACTCAGCCATGGATGGCTACGCAGTTAGTGTCAAAGATTGGATTGAAAACAATGGCGTTTTTCTAGCGGGGCAGAGAATCCCTGCCGGGAGTTTCCCCCTTGCATTGAGGTCCGGTCACGCTGATCGGATATTCACTGGTGCCCCAGTGCCAGTCGGTGCAGATGCCGTCGTCATGCAAGAAGAGTGTGAGGTGATGCCTGATGGCAAGATCCGCATTGCCAAGCAACCCAACCCATATCAGTGCATTCGAAAAGCCGGTGAAGATATCGCGCATGGTGCCTGTGTCTTGAAGGCGGGTCGTCGTCTGGACCCCAGCAGTTTAGGCTTGGCTGCCAGTATTGGTATGGCCCATTTATCCGTCGCACGCCGACCCCGTGTCGCATTATTCTCGACCGGTGATGAGTTGGTGATGCCTGGTGAGGTTTCAGTCTCTCAATTACCAGTTGGGGCTATTTTCAATTCAAATCGATTCTTCTTGCGGCATATGCTTCAGCGCTTGGGATGTGTTGTCACTGACTGTGGCATTCTTCCTGACAACCTCGCTCAAACTCAACAAAAGTTATTTGAAGGCATGGTTGGACACGATCTGATCTTGACCAGTGGAGGTGTTTCAGTAGGCGAAGAGGACCATGTCAAACCAGCAGTTCAGGCATTAGGAAAACTTCATTTGTGGGCGCTGGCCATCAAACCCGGTAAACCCTTTGCATACGGTCAATTAAGTTCTCATGACAACCCCCAGGTTCATTTTGTAGGCTTACCAGGCAATCCCGTGTCCAGTTTTGTGACTTTCATGTTGTTAGTCCGACCTTTTGTTTTGGCATTGCAAGGTGTCCATCATTCAAGTTTCAAGCCTTATTCTTTGCGAGCTGATTTCAATTGGCCCAAAGCAGACAAACGTCGAGAGTTTTTGCGCGTTAAGCGAAATGCTCATGGAGGCTTGGATCTTTTCCCCAATCAAAGTTCCGGCGTATTGACCTCTGCTGCTTGGGCGGATGGCTTGGTTGACAATCCGCCTGGTCAAACGATCTCAATTGGTGATTTAGTTAATTTCATTCCTTTTCTAGATTGGTTGTCATGAAAATAACCGTTCGATATTTCGCCTCAATTCGTGAGCTCGTCGGAGTGGGTCAAGAGTCATTGAACACATCTTCCAAAACGCTCACCGATCTGCGGCAAGAATTGGTCAGCAGAGGTGGCCCATATGCACAAGCACTTGGGGAGGACATGGTCGTTCGAATGGCCTTGAATCAGAAGGTCTGTGACGGCGATGCTGTCATGGATGAAGGGGCAGAAATTGCATTTTTTCCGCCAGTCACTGGAGGTTGAATATGACTTACTCGGTCGAGATTCAAACTGAGGACTTTGATGTAAGTCAAGAAATACACACCCTCAGACAAAACCAAGCCGGTGTTGGTGCAATTTGTTCTTTTGTAGGCACCGTCAGGGATAGAAATAATGGCGATGCTGTTGACAGCTTGGAACTAGAGCACTATCCGGGAATGACAGAGCAATCCATCATGTCCATGATGGAGGCGGCTAGAGCACGCTTTGATATTTTGGGGGCCAGGGTCATCCATCGAATCGGATTGCTTCACCCTTTGGATCAAATTGTTTTGGTAGCAGTCACCTCTGCCCATCGAGGTGAGAGTTTTCAGGCTTGCGAATTTTTGATGGACTTCCTCAAAACACAGGCCCCATTTTGGAAAAAAGAGTCAACGCCAGATGGATTTCGCTGGGTTGATGCCAGAGTCGCAGATGACAAAGCTTTACAGAGATGGGGAATTATGTCCAACAACTCGCAAATTTGATACTTTGACTGGCTTGAACTTCGCCAAAACCCCCTTACTTATGAGGTTATACGTTGTTCATAAAGGGTCATCATGCGGGTTGACAAGTTAACCACTAAATTTCAAGAGGCATTGTCTGAGGCGCAATCCTTGGCGCTTGCATCAGACAACCCCTACATTGAGCCTTGCCATTTATTGATCGCGATGCTTCGGCAAGAGGACGGTCCCAGAGCGCTTTTGATGCGAGCTGGTGTGAATATTTCAGGTCTGCTCAAAGATGCAGAAGATGCAAGCAAAAAACTCCCGCAGGTGCAGGGGCAAGATCAAATACAAGTTGGTCGAGACTTGATTTCATTGATTCAAGCGGCGGAGAAAGATGCGCTCAAGCGTGGTGATCAATTCATTGCAAGCGAGCTTTTTTTATTGGCATTCACTGATTCGAAATCTGAATTGGCACAAAAAGCCAAGCAACACGGCTTGACCCGGCAAAGCCTGTCTTCCGCAGTTGATGCCCTCCGTGGGGGGGACAAAGTCAATCATGCAGATGCTGAAGGTCAACGGGAATCATTGAAAAAATATTGCCTAGATCTCACTGAAAGAGCGAGAGCAGGGAAGTTAGATCCAGTCATTGGTCGCGATGATGAGATTCGACGTGCAATCCAAGTGCTCCAAAGAAGAAGCAAAAACAATCCAATCTTGATTGGTGAGCCTGGTGTTGGCAAAACTGCCATTGTTGAAGGCTTGGCGCAACGGATTGTGGCTGGCGAGGTGCCTGATTCACTCAAAGGGAAAAGGGTACTGACACTTGATATGGCATCTTTATTGGCCGGCGCTAAATTTCGCGGTGAGTTTGAGGAGCGACTTAAATCTGTATTGAACGAGCTTGCTAAAGATGAAGGTCAAACCATCGTCTTTATTGATGAAATACACACCATGGTTGGAGCTGGTAAAGCCGAAGGGTCCATGGATGCCGGCAACATGCTCAAACCTGCGCTATCGCGGGGCGAGCTTCATTGCGTGGGTGCTACGACGTTGGACGAATACCGCAAGTACATTGAAAAAGATGCGGCGCTTGAAAGACGTTTTCAAAAAATATTGGTCGGAGAGCCAACCGTCGAGGCGACCATAGCCATTCTTCGTGGGTTACAGGAAAAGTATGAAGTTCATCACGGTGTCGAGATCACCGATCCCGCTATTGTGGCGGCTGCAGAACTTTCACACCGCTACATCACAGATCGATTCCTGCCCGATAAAGCGATCGATTTGATTGATGAAGCCGCAGCCAAAATCAAAATTGAAATTGATTCGAAACCCGAAGTCATGGACAAGCTAGATAGACGCTTGATCCAACTCAAAATCGAGCGTGAAGCTGTTCGTAAAGAGCAAGATGAAGCCTCCATCAAAAGAATGGCATTGATTGAGGATGAAATCGTCAAACTTCAAAAAGACTATTCCGATCTGGAGGATGTTTGGAAATCAGAGAAAGCGCAAGCCCAAGGTGGCGCTCATTTGAAGGAGGCCATTGAAAAATGCAAAATTCAAATTGAGGAGCTCAAGCGTCAAGGTGATTTCAATAAAGTAGCTGAACTTCAATATGGGAAGTTACCTGATCTGGAAAAACGGCTGAAAGAAGCCAATGCAAATGAACTCAACTGGGATTCTTCTGTTCAAGGTGTGCGGCTTTTGAGAACCCAAGTGGGGGCTGAAGAAATAGCAGAGGTCGTCGCTCGTGCCACAGGTATTCCGGTTTCAAAGTTGATGCAAGGTGAGCGTGAAAAGTTGTTGATGATGGAAGATCGATTGCATGCTCGTGTTGTTGGTCAAGATGAAGCCATCACAGCTGTTTCAAATGCGATCAGGCGTTCTCGAGCTGGTTTGAGCGACCCTTCGAGACCAACGGGTTCATTTCTTTTTCTGGGTCCTACAGGTGTTGGGAAGACAGAACTTTGCAAGGCATTGGCTGGCTTCTTGTTTGATAGCGAGGATTTGCTTGTCAGGATCGACATGAGTGAGTTCATGGAGAAACATTCCGTGAGCAAGTTGATAGGCGCACCCCCAGGGTATGTGGGCTATGACGAAGGGGGCTACTTGACCGAATTGGTGAGACGCAAACCTTATTCCGTCATTTTGTTGGATGAGATTGAAAAAGCTCACCCGGATGTTTTCAACATATTGCTTCAAGTTCTTGATGATGGACGTTTGACAGACGGACAGGGCAGAACGGTGGATTTCAAAAATTCAGTCATTGCCATGACTTCTAACGTGGGATCGCGAATCATCCAAAGCATGGTTGGACAGGATGCGTCTGATGTTAAAGATGCCGTCTGGGAAGAGTTGAAAAACCACTTTCGTCCTGAATTTTTGAATCGCATTGATGAAACCGTGGTTTTTCATGCCCTTGATGCAACGCATATTGAAAAGATAGCTGGTATCCAACTCGATATTTTGAGTCAACGCTTAGCGCGCATGGATTTGCATTTGAATGTGACAAGCAGTGCTTTGCAAGAGTTGGCAAAGGTTGGTTTTGATCCTGTTTTTGGAGCTCGGCCTCTCAAGCGAGCTATTCAACAACGCATTGAAAATCCACTTTCTAAATTGGTATTGGAAGGCCGGTTTTTGCCACACGATCAAATCTCTGTTTCAGTGGATCCGATTCAAGACCCTGGGAAATTTACTTTCGTGTCAACTCACCGAATAGGCGATTGAAGATGCAATCCAATAAAAAAGGCCGCTGAAGCGGCCTTTTTTATGGTGGACTCATGTCATCAGCGAAGATGTTTGCCAATCAAACTTGCCAATTCAAACATGGTCACTTGCGACTTCCCAAATACGGCTTTGAGTTTGTCGTCTGCATTGATATTGCGCTTGTTGACTTTGTCTTGCAGGTTGTTCTTTTTAATATAAACCCAGAGCTTGCTGACCACCTCAGTGCGGGGAAGTGGTGTTGCCCCCACAACGGCGGCCAAAGCGGCGCTTGGCGTTAGAGGCTTCATGAAAGCTGCGTTGGGTGTGCGCTTTTTAGCTGCAGGTTTTTTAGCTGGAGCTTTTTTGGCGGCCACTTTTTTGACGGCTGCTTTTTTTGCAGGCGTCTTCTTCACAGCAGCTTTTTTTGCAGGTGCTTTCTTAGCAACTGCTTTTTTGGCAGGTGCCTTCTTCACTGCAGCTTTTTTCGCTGGTGCTTTTTTTGCGGGTGCTTTTTTAGCGGTTACTTTTTTTGCTGCGGTTTTTTTTGCCGCTTTTTTTGCAGTTGCCATTTCTTTTCCTTCTAGAAGTGATTGAGTTGCCGCCATGATTTTTGTTGATTTTGTCGGCAGCCCTTATCCTAAGGCAATACATGTCCACGATCAATGTTTTGAGGTCTCTTGACACGGTCAATTGATTGTGTTTTTTCCCTTCATTTCTGCCTTGGCATGTATTTGTAAATTATCAAAATTAAATTTCATATAACGAAATTATTTCGGATGATTTCATGTCTTTTTTCTTGTTTCAGATGAACATTTATCCGCCACGCTCTTCTCTATTGACTTAACTGACTGAATTTAAAGGATTTATTTTTTATCTCATCAATGTCGCTGGATTATTTTGTATCTTATATAAGATATAGAATGATGTGCATGGAGCCCGTTTTTCCAGACATTCACACTTGAAGGAGTATCACCATGTCAAAGTCACCCCTGAACCGCGCACAACAAGTTGCAGAGCTTGAAAAAGATTGGGCCACCAACCCTCGTTGGAAAGGTGTGAAAAGAGGTTATTCAGCTGAAGATGTCGTCCGTCTGCGTGGCAGCATGCCAATCGAGCACACATTGGCCAAGCGTGGTGCTGAGAAGCTTTGGGAAAAAGTGAATGGAGGCGCTAAAAAAGGTTATGTCAACGCATTTGGTGCCATCAGTGCAGGTCAAGCCATGCAACAAGCCAAAGCTGGTTTAGAGGCGGTTTATCTGTCGGGTTGGCAAGTCGCTGCAGATGGGAACACTTCTGAGACCATGTACCCTGATCAGTCCTTGTATGCCTATGACTCAGTTCCCACCATGGTTCGACGCATCAACAACACGTTCAAGCGTGCAGATGAAATTCAGTGGGGACGGGGAATTGAACCTGGCAGCAAAGATTTCATTGATTATTTTTTGCCTATCGTTGCGGATGCCGAGGCAGGTTTTGGTGGCGTGTTGAATGCTTTTGAATTGATGAAAAACATGATTGCAGCGGGTGCTGCAGGCGTGCACTTTGAAGACCAATTGGCAGCAGTCAAAAAATGCGGCCACATGGGCGGCAAGGTGCTGGTTCCGACGCAAGAAGCCTGTGAGAAATTGATTTCAGCTCGTTTTGCTGCTGATGTCATGGGTGTCTCGACCATTGTGCTGGCGAGGACTGATGCTGAAGCGGCCAATTTATTGACTTCAGACCATGATGCCAACGACAAGCCTTTCTTGACGGGTGAAAGAACCCAAGAGGGCTTTTATCGCGTCAAAAATGGCTTAGAGCAGGCCATCAGCAGGGGCGTTGCCTATGCACCCTATGCCGACTTGGTCTGGTGTGAAACAGGTGTTCCCGATATTGGATTTGCGCGTGAATTTGCGCAAGCAGTGCATGCTGCATGCCCTGGCAAATTGTTGTCCTACAACTGTTCACCATCTTTCAATTGGAAGAAAAATTTGGATGACAAACAAATTGCAACTTTCCAGGAGGATTTGTCTGCACTCGGCTACAAATACCAGTTCATCACATTGGCGGGTATCCATATCAATTGGTTCAACACTTTCCAATTTGCCCATGCTTATGCCAATGGCGAGGGAATGAAGCACTATGTCAACATGGTGCAAGAGCCTGAATTCGCAGCCAGAGACAAAGGCTATACCTTTGTTTCCCATCAGCAAGAGGTTGGTGCAGGCTATTTTGATGATGTCACCACTGTGATCCAGGGTGGTTCTTCATCTGTCAAGGCGCTTTCTGGCTCCACAGAGGAAGAGCAATTCCACTGATTGATCCTTGAATATTCCGTCAAGGTGTCGGCATCGTAAAATGTGCTGACTGCGTTGGTTGATCAATCCAAGCGCGGCTTTTCGCCGCGCTTTTTCATTTTTGGTGCATATGGTTCAAATCACACTTCCCGACGGTTCTGTTCGCGAATTTTCCACTGCGGTCACAGTGGCTGATGTCGCCGCCTCTATCGGTACCGGAATAGCAAAGGCTGCTCTTGGCGGGAAGGTCAATGGTCGGTTGGTTGATTGCGCCTTTTTGATCAACGACAACGCTGACTTGTCCATCATCACAGCCAAAGATCCCGATGGCATTGAATTGATACGACACTCCACGGCCCATTTACTAGCCTATGCAGTCAAGTCACTGTTTCCGAGTGCCCAAGTCACCATAGGGCCTGTGGTCGAGAATGGGTTTTATTACGACTTCTCTTTTGAGCGCCCATTCACACCTGAGGACCTTCAGGCGATAGAAAAACGAATGGCTGAGCTGTCTTCCAAGGATGAGGTCATTCACAGGCGCGTTTTGCCGCGTGATGAGGCTGTTGCATATTTCAAATCGATCGGTGAGCATTACAAGGCAGAGATCATCCAGAGCATTCCTGTGAATGAAGATGTCAGTTTGTACAGGGAAGGCGAATTCGAAGATTTATGTCGAGGTCCTCATGTGCCCAGCACGGGCAAATTGAAGCATTTCAAGTTGATGAAGGTCGCTGGTGCCTATTGGCGAGGAGACAGCAAAAATGAAATGCTGCAACGCATTTACGGAACTGCCTGGGGTACCAAAGAAGACCTTCAAAACTATCTGACTCAGTTGGAAGAAGCTGAGAAAAGGGACCACCGAAAACTGGGTCGCGAACTGGATCTCTTCCACATTGACGAGCACTCTCCTGGAACTGTTTTCTGGCATCCCAAAGGCTGGACTTTGTGGCAAGAAGTTGAACAGTACATGCGTGCTGTTTACAGAAACAATGGATACCAAGAGGTGAAAGCGCCTCAAATTTTGGATCAAGGTCTCTGGGAAAAAACAGGGCATTGGGACAAATACAGGGAAAACATGTTTGTCACAGAGTCTGAAAAAAGAGACTATGCGCTCAAGCCTATGAACTGCCCAGGGCACATCATCATCTTTAACCAAGGGTTGAAGAGTTACAGAGACCTGCCCCTGCGTTTTGGGGAATTTGGTCAATGTCATCGGAACGAACCAACAGGTGGGCTGCACGGCATCATGCGCGTCAGAGCATTTACGCAAGACGATGGTCACATCTTCTGTACTGAGGAACAAATTCAAACAGAGGTTGTTGCTTTTACAAATCTACTTCAAAAGGTTTATAAAGACTTTGGCTTTGAAGAGATTATTTTTAAGCTATCAACGCGACCTGATAAACGAATTGGCTCCGAAGAAAGCTGGGACCGCGCGGAACATGCTTTGGCTGAGGGTCTTCGTGCCTCTGGTTGTGAATTTCAATACCTTCCTGGGGAAGGTGCTTTTTATGGCCCCAAAATCGAATACACCTTGAAGGACGCCATTGGCAGGCAATGGCAATGTGGAACGATTCAGGTCGATCCCAACATGCCTGAGCGACTGAATGCTGAATATGTGGGTGAGGATGGCAATCGTCATCGCCCGATCATGTTGCACAGGGCTATCGTAGGAAGTCTGGAACGGTTCATTGGCATCTTGATCGAACAGCACGCAGGTGCTTTGCCAGTTTGGTTGGCGCCTGTGCAGGTGGCCGTGCTCAATATCACGGATGCACAGGCTGATTACGTGCAGGATGTGGTCAAAAAGCTGAAAGATCAAGGGGTTAGGGCAGTCCAAGATCTGAAAAACGAAAAGATTACGTATAAAATACGCGAGCATTCAATGCAAAAGCTGCCATATATCTTGGTCATGGGTGACAAAGAGAAGGCAGCAGGTACCGTCGCAGTGCGCGCCCGAGGTAATGTTGATCTAGGGGTCATGCCACTCGAAGCTTTCTTTGAAAAGATAGCCTCAGACATCAATTCAAAAGTTTGAATTTCAAATCATTTTTTTGATTGTGGCGGTTTTCTGCTGAAAAGCAGTCATTTTTTGAAGGATTGAACCATCGCTACTGAATTTCGCGACCGCCGACAACGCGAGGAACGCAAACACCGCCTGAACCGGGAAATCATGGCCCCGGAAGTCCGCGTGAGCGGTCCCAACAATGAAGCTATAGGAGTTCTCAGCTTGGCTGAAGCGCTTCGGATGGCTGGTGAGCTTGATGTGGATTTGGTGGAAATTTCACCAACTGCTGTTCCTCCTGTTTGTCGATTGATGGATTACGGCAAGTTCAAGTACCAAGAGCAAAAGAAAGCAGCCGAAGCCAAGTCAAAGCAAAAAGTCATTGAGGTCAAGGAAATCAAGTTTCGACCTGGTACTGACGACGGTGACTACAACATCAAGCTGCGAAACATCAAGCGATTTCTTGATGATGGTGACAAATGCAAAATCACCTTGCGATTCAGAGGAAGAGAAATCACCCACCAAGAAATTGGCATGGCTTTGTTGCAAAGGATTCGGGACGAATTGGCTGACTTGATTGTGGTCGAGCAATTCCCCAAGTTGGAAGGCAGGCAAATGATCATGATGATCGCGCCTGGTAAGAAAAAAACGGGTGGCGTGGCCAAACCCACTGCAGAAGTTGTGCAAGCAACTGCCGCATAAAGGCCACGCAAAAAAGTGTCTCGGGGCTAACAAGTCTGCGTCAGGTTCACAGCGCCTCACGAGCACAATCAAACAGGAGCATTCAAATGCCCAAAATGAAGACCAAAAGCAGCGCCAAAAAGCGCTTTCGCGTTCGTCCTGGAGGCACCGTCAAGCGCGGTCAAGCCTTCAAACGCCACATCCTCACCAAAAAAACCACCAAGAACAAACGTCATTTGCGTGGCCCAGTCGGTGTGCATGAAACAAACATGGGTCACATGGCGCAAATGCTGCCCATGGCTGGTCTGTAATCATCGGACGAACAAGGAGAATTTCACATGCCTCGCGTAAAACGTGGTGTCACGGCTCGCGCCCGACACAAAAAAGTACTGGCCCTTGCAAAAGGTTTCCGCGGTCGTCGCGGCAATGTTTATCGGATCGCCAAAGAAGCGGTGATGAAAGCGGGGCAATACGCCTACCGCGATCGTCGTGCCAAAAAACGGGTGTTTCGTCAACTTTGGATTGCGCGTATCAACGCCGCAGCCCGTGAGTTTGGTCTGACATACAGCCAATTTGCCAATGGTTTGCGCAAAGCCGCCATTGAAATTGACCGCAAGATGTTGGCTGATCTGGCAGTTCATGACAAAGCAGCCTTTGGCCATATCGTTGATCAAGTGAAAGCGCGTTTGGCTGCTTGATTGGATGCGGCAACACTGCATGGTTGATAGGCAGTGTTGTTGGTGCTGAACCCCCAGGGGATTGAGGCTCATCAAGCTTCAATCCCTTGTTCATTTGTAACCGTGAGATGACATGAACGAGCTTGATTCACTGGTTGCACAAGCAAAATCGCAGTTTGCAAATTGTGCGACTCCCTCTGAGCTAGAAAATGCGAAAGCGCAATTCATCGGAAAGTCTGGTCGTATTTCAGACATGATGAAAGGGTTGGCCCAATTGGATGTTGAGGCCAAGAAAAGCCAGGGCGCGATCATCAATTCAGCCAAACAAGCCATCGAGGCATTGCTGTCATCTCGCCGGCAAGAATTGGCTGATTCAGAGCTAGAGGCGCAGTTGAAATCGGAAGCTTTGGATGTGAGCTTGCCTGGTCATATGCGAATCGCTGGCGGCCTGCACCCCGTGAGTTTGAGTCTGGAACGGATTGAAAAAATATTTTCTTCCATGGGTTTTGATGTGGCTGAAGGCCCAGAGATTGAATCAGATTGGTTCAATTTCACTGCACTGAACACCCCAGAAGATCATCCCGCCCGGTCCATGCATGACACTTTTTATGTGGAAGGCGGCTATTTGCTGCGCACCCATACCAGTCCCATGCAAATTCGCCATGCCATGGCACATGTCCAAAAATACCAAAGCCGCTTGGATGCAGGACAGTCCATGCCTGAAATCAGAGTGATTGCCCCAGGCAGGACATACAGGGTCGACAGCGATGCCACCCATTCCCCGATGTTCCATCAGTGTGAGGGTTTGTGGATTGGTGAAAACATCAGCTTCAAAGACCTGAAGGTGGTGTTCACCGACTTTTGCAAAACGTTCTTTGAAAATGATGACTTAGTGCTTCGTTTCAGGCCCAGTTTTTTCCCTTTCACTGAACCCAGTGCCGAGATTGACATTCAATTCCCCAGCGGACCTTTGGCAGGCAAATGGCTCGAAGTGGCTGGTTCAGGCCAGGTGCATCCCAATGTGGTGAAGAACATGGGCTTGGACCCCGAGCGGTTCATTGGTTTTGCATTTGGAATGGGCCCGGATCGCTTGACAATGCTGCGTTATGGGGTGAACGACCTGCGTCTTTTCTTTGACGGCGATGTTCGTTTCCTCGCTCAATTTCAATGACTTTCCAAGGTTGACCCATGCAGTTTCCTGAATCTTGGTTGCGTACTTTTTGCAATCCGCCAGTATCGACCCAACAACTCGCTGATGTGCTCACGATGGCAGGTCTGGAAGTGGAGGAATTGCGTCCAGTGGCACCACCTTTTTCAAACGTGGTCGTTGGTGAGATCAAGTCTGCAGAGCAACACCCGAATGCAGACCGCTTGAAGGTTTGCCAAGTGGATGTGGGGCAACCGTCTTTGCTGAGCATTGTCTGTGGCGCCTCCAATGCACGCGTTGGTCTCAAAATCCCATGTGCGATGGTGGGGGCCAAGTTACCTCCTGGTGAAGACGGCAAACCGTTCGAAATCAAACTGGGCAAACTCCGAGGCATTGAGAGCCAGGGCATGTTGTGCTCTGCCAAGGAATTGAAGATTGCCGATGATGGAACTGGACTGTTGGAATTGGCCAGTGATGCGCCAACAGGTACCGACATACGCCAGCACTTGTCTTTGGACGACATCCTCTTCACACTCAAGCTCACCCCCAATTTGGCTCACTGTTTGAGTGTGTATGGCATCGCCCGTGAGGTCTCCGCGTTAACTGGACATCCTCTGAACAAACCAACCTATCCAACCTTGACGGCGTCTATTGAAGACAAGGTCAATGTGACGATCAAATCGCCTGATTTGTGTGGTCGATTCAGTGGCCGGGTGGTGAAAAATATCAACCCCAAAGCCAAGACGCCTGCTTGGATGGTTGAACGCTTGGCCAGATGCGGTCAACGCAGTGTCAACGTGTTGGTGGATATTTCCAATTACGTCATGTTCGAGCATGGTCGTCCAACCCATATCTTCGACCTGGAAAAAATCCATGGTGATTTGGAGGTTCGTTGGGGGATGGCGGGCGAACAACTGGAACTTTTGAATGGTCAAACAGTGACCGTTGACGAGAAAGTCGGTGTGATCGCTGATGCTGAGAAAGTGGAGTCATTGGCCGGCATCATGGGAGGGCAGGCCACTGCGGTATCTGACGATACCAAGCATATTTACATCGAAGCTGCTTTTTGGTGGCCACAAGCCGTTGCCGGCCGTTCGAGACGATTTCATTTTTCAACCGATGCAGGTCATCGCTTTGAGCGTGGCGTCGATCCTGCACTGACAGTTCAGCACATTGAACACATCACTGATCTGATCCTGTCAATTTGTGGCACCCCTCAAACCCAATTAGGCCCTGTGGATGATCAAACCATCCAACTACCGCAGGCAATGCCAGTCCAATTGAGGGTGGACCGCGCCAACAAAATACTCGGCACCCAATTGAGCCAGCAAACCATGGTTGATGCATTGTCATCCCTGGATTTACCTGTCTCCGAGTCTGTGGGTCTCATCACTGTGACACCTCCATCTCATCGCTTTGATTTGAAAATTGAAGAAGATTTGATTGAGGAAGTGGCACGCATGGTGGGCTTTGATCAATTGCCCAGCACACCTCCCCATGCACCCATCACGCCCAAGCTCGAAAAAGAAAATAAACGTGGGAGCTTTCACGTTCGTCGGCAATTGGCTTCATTGGGTTACCAAGAAACCATCAACTTCAGTTTCGTTGATGCGAAATGGGAAAACACCCTGGCTGGCAACAGCAATCCGATTCAATTACTCAATCCCATTGCCAGCCAGATGAATGTGATGCGTTCTTCTTTGTTGGGCTCTTTGCTGCAAGTGGCCAAGTTCAACCAAGATCGGAAAGCCTCACGCCTACGTGTGTTTGAAATTGGCAGAGTGTTTTTGCGCGACCCTCAGGTTGCCAACACTTTGCAAACCGTCCAAGGGATTCATCAACCCATGCACGTGGCAGGTTTGTCCATGGGACCTTCCCACGTACTCGGATGGAATTCATCCAAAGAAGGTGCAGATTTCTTTGATATCAAAGCCGATATCTGTGCCTTGATGAGCGGACACGATTTGTCATTTGTACCTGCGCAGCACCCAGCATTGCATCCGGGACGTACTGCACGTATTGAGTCAAACGGGCGACTGGTAGGTTGGATGGGAGAGTTACATCCCCAGTGGCGTCAGCAGTGGGAGTTCACAACGGCGCCTATGCTGTTTGAGTTGCATTTGGATGAGGTGCTGACGCGTGCCGTACCGCAAGCCAAACCAATTTCACGATTGCAAGCGGTTGAGCGAGATTTGGCCGTGGTGGTTGATGAGAGCGTCACCCATCAAGCCCTGATGGACTGCATTTGGAAAAGCCCTGTTGAAGGGATGCTGCAAGACGCCACTTTATTTGATGTGTACCGACCGCAAAAACCGGGTGGCGCAGTACAGATGGGTGAAAAGAGTTTGGCTGTTCGATTGCAGTTACAAAGCACGGATGAGACGACCCTCACCGAATCTCAAATTGACCATGCGGTACAAACCGTACTGGCACAGTTGTCAAGCGATCTTCAAGCCAAATTGCGAAGCTAAAGAGGAGCAAGCCATGGATATTTCTTTCGAAAGCATCGAAACCCCTGCATTGACCAAGGCTCAATTGGCCGAACTTTTGTTTGACCAAATCGGGTTGAACAAACGCGAGTCCAAGGACATGATTGACGCTTTTTTCGATCTGATTTCCCAGCGATTGGTCGATGGTGAAGACGTCAAAATTTCAGGCTTTGGCAACTTTCAAATTCGCACCAAAGCGCCACGCCCTGGCAGAAATCCTCGCACCGGACAGTCCATTCCCATTCAAGCCCGTCGTGTAGTCACTTTTCACGCCAGTCACAAATTGAAAGAGCAAATCCAAGGTCCAAGCGCCTCGGCAGAATAGAACACTAATATTTTCATTTTTGCGCTCAGAATCTGCTGAAAGAAAGCATTCCAACTCCGATTGATCAGGCTGTCTTGTCGCTGAGACTTTATTTTCGGAACTTCCTGCCGATACGCTTAACTTGGGCGTTGACTTCGTGTAACCTCTGCAATCCTTTTTCCAAAGACTGTATTCATGGAGAACTCTCTCCCTTCTATTCCAGCCAAACGCTACTTCACCATTGGTGAGGTGAGTGATTTGTGCGGCGTCAAGCCGCATGTGCTGCGCTATTGGGAGCAGGAATTCACCCAGTTGCGTCCTATGAAGAGAAGAGGCAACAGACGCTACTACCAGCATCATGAAGTCTTGATGATTCGCCGCATTCGCGACTTGCTTTACGAACAGGGTTTCACCATCAGTGGTGCCAGAAACAAGTTGCAAGAGTTGGTGCAGGCAGAGCGTGACAAAAAACGCGCCGGTGAAGTCATGCTCAATGGCATGGACGATTTAGAAGACAACTTGCGCATGGATGAAGCCAAACAGGATGAGTCTTGGAGCGCGCATGTGTCCGTGAGCGATGCAAGCAAATTGCAAATGCTCAGACAAGAATTATTTGAAATCCGCGGTCTTTTAGACTGATTCAAGTGCTGACACAGTTATAATTTGTTCATCGGCGTGTAGCGCAGCCTGGTAGCGCACTTGCATGGGGTGCAAGGGGTCGCGAGTTCGAATCCCGCCACGCCGACCAACAACAGCAAAGGTTGGTTCTTCACAGAACCAACCTTTTTTTGTTTCTGTTTCTTCTTTTGAAGCGCACCATGAAAAAACACCTTGCCTTGCTTGCCGTTTGTTTTTCTTTGTCAGCACATGCCGACTGGCGTTTGATTCACACGGATGCCAGCAACTCTCAGTATTTCATTGACCAAACCAACATCGCATTGATCGATGGCTATCAACGTGTTTGGGTCCTCAACAATTTGGACAAAGCCAATACGCATGGAACGCGGTCATTTCGCTCTGTCGAGGAATACGACTGCATCAATAAACAGGCGCGTGTGATGCAAATTGCAGCATTTTCAGGCCCCATGGGTGAGGGTGATTTGTTGGGGCGTCGCCATGGCAATGGTCAATGGGTGTCTCCTGAGGAGGGATCCGTCGACAAAATGATCCTGAATGAGGCATGTCAATCCACAAAGTGATCATTGTTGTGGGTTAGCATGCATTCAAAACATGTAACGGTTGTAAACATGCGGGGTGTTGTCCATGGCTGAGATGGTTTGCTTGAAATGTGGGGTGGCTTCTGACGAGGCCAAACCCATTCGTTGTGCCAAGTGCGGTGGCAAAGAGTTTTATGAATCCAGTGGTTCCGCATTCAGTAAAAAAGCAGCCACTGCATCTGCTGGAGACGAGGCACCAGTGTCTACTGCGGCTGCTGCTCCCAAGACAGACATCACGCTGTTTGACAAATACGGTGGTGTCCCCACCATTGCCAAATTGGTTCGTGCATTTCACAAAGAAATCATGCAGCGCCCTCATCTTGCTGCTTATTTTGATGGCATTGACATGGCTCATTTGGCTGAGCACACGGTCAAATACATCGCTTATGTCATGGGCAAGCCAGCTGAAATTTACACAGGGCGCGACATGTACACCGCCCATGCGAAATTCCACATTCATGGCATTCATTTCGATGAGGTGGCTGATGTGCTCAAAGATATTTTGACCAGCGCAGGTGTGAGCAAACCTGATGTAGCACAAATCATGAACCGCATTGAAGGTGTTCGTGAAATGATCATTGATTAAGGGCTTATCTATGAACGCAACCACGCTCAAATCCTTTACACAGCCGCACTCTTTCAATGAATTGGCGATGAGTTACTTGGCCAGCCATGCCGCCTCCCTGAGCGAATCACAATTTCATCGTCGGCTAGACCATTTGGGCGCTTACTTGCTGGATTTTTTTGGGTCCTGCGCATTGACCGACATCAGCCCAGCCAAGCTGCAAAAGTTTGCTTACCACCTGGAAGCACAGGGTCTGAAATCCAAAGATATTGAGGCATGCATGGTGTCGTTCCGTGTGTGCGTCAAACACGCCGTTCAAAAGCACTGGGACATCAACCTGGCCTTGCTCAAACCCGGTCAGTTAGACGACGGTTTTGTGCCTGAGCCTGCGCAGATGAGCGAGCAGGAATACACCTGTCTTTACCAAGATTTGTTACAGGATTTGACGACCGACATGTTCCATTGATTCAGGGACTGCCGATCACACCTTGCAAAATCACAAATTTGCCTGAAAACGGGGCTTTATGACTCCCTTTTGCCAAGGTTTGCTTGTCTGAATTGACGGCGCTCACCGTGATTTCGTATTCATGACCCAGCGTGGTGAAGTTGTCAGGGCAGGGGCCTTGGTACTGGTTCAGCGCACCTGACTCAATCGTGTAGTCTGAGGGAAAGCCTGCCGCATCCATCAGTTCGCCACCTCCGCCACCGTGCGCAGGATTGTTGCTGTCCAAGTCTTTCATGTGGACTTTCAGGTGCGTGGTGCCTGCTGGTATGTTTTTCACCCGGATGGCTGGTGAGGTTTTGACACAGTGGTGAGAAATGTTCCACCTGAAATCCACCAGCAAGGGACTTTGAGCCCACGCCACATGCGCCCATACAGCACATACCAATAAAGCCGTCTTTTTCATGACTTGCTCCTCCTGTTTGAGGTGCATTATTGCGTCAAACCCAGCCAATGCTGACGTAAACTTGATCCAACTATTTTCAGGGGCAATTTCATCATGCGCAGTGACATCGACATCGCACAGGCCGCCAACCTTCAACGCATCGCGGAGTTGGTCAAAAACGATCTGAACATCGACGATGAACATCTTTATGCCTATGGGCACCACAAGGCCAAGTTGTCCCTCAAACACATCGCCAGCTTGCCACCCCGCCCCAACAGCAAGTTGATTTTGGTCACAGCCATTTCACCCACACCTGCAGGTGAGGGCAAAACCACCACCACCGTTGGGCTGGGGGATGCCTTGTGCAAGATTGGCAAAAAAAGTTTGATATGCCTGCGTGAACCATCTCTGGGACCGGTGTTTGGCATGAAAGGTGGTGCCACAGGCGGTGGCATGGCCCAGGTCGTGCCGATGGAGGACATCAACCTGCATTTCACGGGTGATTTTGGTGCGATTGCTTTGGCCCACAACCTGTTGTCGGCCATGTTGGACAACCACATCCACCACGGCAACACCTTGAAGATCGATACACGTCGCATTGCCTGGAAGCGGGTCATGGACATGAATGACCGCGCTTTGCGGCAAATGGTGGTTGGTTTAGGTGGCACAGCCAACAGCGTGCCGCGCGAAGATGGTTTTGACATCGTCGTGGCCTCCGAGGTGATGGCTATTTTTTGTCTCGCCAACAACTTGAGTGACCTCAAACAGCGCTTGGGACGCATCGTGGTGGCTTACAGCACCGATGGTGCCCCAGTGTTGGCCAGTGATTTACAAGCCCATGGGGCCATGGCCGCGTTGCTCAAAGACGCTTTGGCACCGAATATCGCGCAGACACTTGAAAACAACTTGGCCTTCATCCATGGGGGGCCTTTTGCCAATATTGCCCACGGCTGTAACTCGGTCATCGCGACCACCACGGCCGCCAAACTGGCCGATTACGTGGTCACCGAAGCTGGTTTTGGGGCGGATCTGGGCGCTGAAAAATTCATTGACATCAAATGCCGTAAATCGGGGTTGAAACCTTCGGCCGTTGTTTTGGTGGCCACTGTCCGCGCGCTCAAATACCACGGTGGTGTGGCTGTGAAAGACTTGGGTGCTGAAAACTTGGCTGCCCTTGAAAAGGGCATGGTCAATTTAGAAAAGCACTTGAAAAATATCCGAACCCACTACGGCTTGCCTTGCGTGGTGGCCATCAACCACCGCACTGAAGACACCGCAGCCGAAGTGGCGCTGCTTGAGAAAGCATGCGCTGCCTATGGTGCCAAGGTCGTCGTGGCCAAACATTGGGCACAGGGCGGTGCAGGTGCGGTTGACCTGGCCCATGTGGTGGTCGATCTGTGCGAACAAGCCAATGACTTCCACTTCGTGTACGACGAGCAAGCAAGCTTGTGGAACAAGGCCGAAACCATCGCCCAAAAAATCTATGGCGCTCAGGGTATTTCTGCGGATGCCAAGATTCGCGGCCAGATCGACAAACTGCAAGAGCAAGGCTACGGCCACTACCCCGTGTGCATTGCCAAAACGCAGTACTCCTTTTCCACCGATCCCAAATTGCTGGGTGCGCCAGAGGGGCACACCATGAACATCCGCGAAGTCAGACTGGCTGCAGGCGCGGAATTCATCGTCATGGTCTGTGGCGATGTCATGACCATGCCAGGCTTGCCCAAGGTGCCCTCCGCGCATGCGATTGATGTGGATGAACAAGGTCAAATTGTGGGTTTATTCTGAAAGAAGTCATGATCTCTCTTCACACTTTTGCCAAGCCATCGTTCAAAGGCCTCTTGGCTGCGGCTTTGTTTGCATGCACATGGTCCTTGAACGCGGCCGACAACGAACAAGCTTTGATGGACAAAGCCAAAGCCTTGTTCAAACCGCTGCCTGAATCTTCAGCGCTTGAAAACACCTCCCTCACACCCACCCGAGTGGCCTTGGGCAAGGCCTTGTTTTTTGAAACCAGAGTGTCCAACGATGGACGTCTGGCTTGTGCGACCTGTCACAACCCTGCCTACTATGGCGCTGATGCCTTGGCTTTGTCAGTGGGTGTCAACGGCAAAGTCCTCCCACGCAACGCCTCCACGGTGTTCAACACGTCGCTGTTGGTGGCACAGCACTATGGTGGCAACCGTGCGACTGTTGAAGAGCAAGCAGTCAAGGCGCTCCTGAGTCCCTTGGCATATGGCAACACCAGCTATGAACAGGTTGAAAAGAAATTGGTTCAACTGGGCTACCAATCTTGGTTTGACAAGGCTTTTCCTGGTGAAGCCAAAGCCGTGAGTGCTGACAACTGGGGCAAGGCTGTCGGCGCTTATGAGCGAACCTTGCTGACCCCATCGCCCTTTGACCAGTATTTGAAAGGCGACAAACAAGCTTTGTCGCGACAAGCCAAATTGGGTCTGGAAAAGTTCATCGACACGGGCTGCGCTGGTTGCCACAATGGGGTGACAGTGGGCGGTCAGACTTATCAAAAATTTGGCATCACCCAAGATTATTGGAAGCTGACGGGCAGCACCGAAAAAGAGGCTTTCAAAGGCTACGACAAAGGTCGTTTCCACGACACAAAAAATGAAGCAGACGCCTACATGTTCAAGGTGCCGCAGTTGCGCAATGTGGCCGTGACGCCACCGTTTTTCCATGATGGTTCAGTGGCTACTTTGCCCGAGGCGGTGCGCATCATGGCGAAACTGCAGTTGGGCAAAACCTTGGCGGATGAGGATGTCAGCTTGATTGTGAGTTTCTTGGAAAGCCTCACCGGTCAAGTCCCTGCCGACTTTGCCAACGTGCCTGTGTTGCCGGTGGCTGCGCACTGATGCGATGGTGGGTATTGACCATGTTCTTGGGCCTGAGTGTTCAGGCCCAAGCAGCCTGGACCTATTTGGGTAATTTGGACGGTGACACCGTGTTGATTGACAAATCAACCTTGGTGCAAAAAAAAAGATACGCCACGATTTGGATGCTGACCAATTACGGGGCACCCACCATGCAAGACGTGTTGTCGGTCAGCAAATGGCTGGAAATTGATTGCGACCAAAACAAATACCGATTCCTGGCGGTGTACGGCTATGAGGGCCAAATGCAAACGGGTGCCAAATTGATCCACAACCCGACCACCAGTGACTGGGGTGCCATCCAATATGGTTCTATTTTCAAAAGCATCCAAAACCATGCTTGTTTACGCTACCCCTTGATTCGCCCTGCCAAATGAATTTCATCGAAACCCCCTTGCTTCGCATTGGTTACAAAGAGTGGAACCCGCAAGGGCAACGCACCATCGTGCTCACACACGGCTGGCCCGACAGCTTGCGTTGCTGGCACAACGTGGTTCCCCATTTGGTCGATGCGGGCTACCGGGTGATTGCACTTGCTTTGAGGGGCTGTTTACCCACCACTTTTTTGAGCGATGACACCCCTCGCACCGGTCAGCTGTCTGCATTGGGCCGGGACATGGTGGACTTTGTACAAGCCTTGCAACTGGATCAACCAGTGTTGGTGGGTCACGACTGGGGTGCGCGTGCGGTGGCCAATGCCTGCGGTTTGGCACCGGGCTTGGCCAGCCACATGGTGATGTTGTCTGTTGGTTATGGCACCAACGACCCGTCGCAGCCGCTGACCATGCAGCAAACTCAGCTGTACTGGTACCACTGGTTTTTTGCCACGGCACGTGGCGAGCGCCTGTTGCGCGAGGATGCCAAAGGGGTGGCCCAGCACATGTGGGACACCTGGGCACCCAAGGGTTGGTATGTGCCCCAGGAGTTTGACCAAACTGCATTGACGTTCAGCAGCCCAGATTGGCCCGAAGTGGTCTTGCATTCTTACCAGCACCGCTGGGGACACGCCCCTTCAGATCCGTATTACGCAGCGGATGAGGCCATGCTGCAACCTGCGCCGGTGTTGCGTGTGCCAACCCTGGTCTTGCATGGTGAATTGGATGGCGCCAGTTTGCCAGCCACCTCGGCCCACAAAGAACATTTCTTCCAGGGTCGCTACGAGCGTCATGTGTTGCCAGGCGTGGGGCATTTCCCGCAACGAGAAGCGCCTGTCAAAGTGGCTCAGGCTATTTTGAAATTCATTGCCTGATCAACCCTCAAGCCAGTTGCAAATCGGCTGCCACTGCACAAGGTCTTTTTCAACCTTGCTGCGATGCAAGTCAAACAGGCTCAAGCCGTGTGCCGCCATGTGCAGGTAGTACTGCGTATCGCGTAAAAAACTGATGATGGGAACGTCCAAAGTGACCATGAATTCACGCAGTTTGTTGGCAGCGATGGTGCGTTCATCCACCCGCATGCCCACAATACCAACCTGCGTCTTGGTGCCCTTGGTCACTTCACGCAGTTGGGTGATGAAGGCCTGAGCGGCATACATGTCAAAAATGCTGGGCATGATCGGGATCATGACCTTGTCGGCACGAGAGACCACCTCCTTGAAGCGCCAACCACCCAAGCCGCCTGGTGTGTCGATCACCACATGGGTGGTGCCTCTGGGTGGCTTGGCGGTCAACACCAAGTCAGCCTGCAGCTCCCAGGTGGTGATGGGGTTGGCCCCTGCTGGTCGCAAGTCCAGCCACAGTTTGGATGATTGCTGAACATCAGCATCCCCCAGCATCACGGCATGTCCCTTGGACGCAAAATACCCTGCCACATTGGTGGACAGGGTGGACTTTCCGGCGCCCCCTTTGGGGTTGGCGATCACAACAACTGGCATATCAAAACAAATTCCATCCTTGACCGTTGCGGCAATGGGCCAGCGCCTGATTGAACAAAGCTTGTCCGGCTTGTTTGCCCGAGGTGGTGATCAGGTAATTGCGCAGCGGCATCATGTCGACCGAACGAGCGCAGTCAAAACCTTTGCCTTGCTCGCCACTCAGGTGAATCACAACGCGGCCATTGGCCTGCACTTGTTTGCGTTGTGCGCCCAAGTAAGCCAGGGCACAAGCTGATTCGCACACTTGACCCTCGGTCACGATGGCTTCGACGCCCTTGCTTTGAAACCATTGACCCAACTGGATACCCAACATCAACTCGCCTTGGGCAGAGTTGAGGTAGACCGGGTTGACCACGCGGGTGCCGTCGCGGCGAACGCAGGGGCTGATGCGGCTGATCATGGCGTTGAGTTGGCTCAAGCTTTGTTGGTGGATGGTGCCTGAAAACTCCACCACATCCAATGAACCAGAAACACATTGGGGGTAGCGAATTTGACTGAACCGGATTTCATGGTCGTCACCTTGCACCACATTCAAGATGCGCACATCCGCACCGGGGTAGCCGTATAAATTGGATCCCAGCACCACGTGGTAGGGCTCTGGTTTGGATGCGACACAACCGGCCAAGGCCATCAAGCCAAGCAACAGCAAACGGGTGGACAAATACTTCATGGGGCAACCTCAAGCAGGTGAAATTTTCAATCGATCACTGAGTGGTCGACCACAACCTCACGAACTTGAGCTTCATGGACCCAAAACCACCCCAAAGGGCGGTTTTTGAGCTATTTTTAGTGCACCACCATCAAGGTGAATGGGAAGACATAGGCTTGCAAAGTCACCAAGATACCGACCAAGCAGGCCAGGGCGATGGAATGGAAGAACACATAGCGCAGGATGTCACCTTCGTGGTTGAACCAGCGGGTGGCGGTGGACGCCACCACGATCGATTGCGCATCGATCATCTTGCCCATCACGCCACCAGAACTGTTGGCAGCACCCATCAGGTTGGGCGACAAGCCCAGTTGCTCGGCAGCCACTTTTTGCATGCCACCAAACAAGACGTTGGAAGCCGTGTCTGAGCCCGTCAGCGCCACGCCCAACCAGCCCATCAAGGTGCCAAAGAAGGGGTAGAACACGCCGGTGTTGGCAAAGGCCAGACCCAAGGTGGTGTCGGTGCCTGAATAGCGGGTCAAGTAACCCAGACCCAACATCAACACAATGGTGAGCAATGAGTAACGCACCAACCACAAGGTGTTGAAGAAGATGCGAATCATGTTGAGCGGGTTGTATTTCATCACCAGACCACCAACGATGGCAGACAACAAAATGCCGGTGCCTGTGGAAGACAGCAGGTTGAGCGTGTAAATGGCGCTTTCTGTTTTGGGGGTGGGCACCACGGGGGGCATTTTCTCAATCAGGTTGTGCAAACCTTCCATGGGAAATTGCGGGGCAAAAATGCCATTCAGGTAGGCCTTGACCGAGGGCAGACCCCAAATGAAGATGAACACCGTCAAAATGGCCCAAGGGGTCCAAGCGCGGATGATGTCAGCACGCGAGTGCACTGTGACGGCTGTCGGCGCTTGTGCCTCGCCGCCGGTAGTCTCGTGGCCTTTCAGGGACACAGACGTCCAAATGGTTTTGGGTTGCCAGTAACGCAAGAAGGTGACCAAGCAGGCCATGCTCACCACAGCGGCAATGATGTCGACCAACTCAGGTCCGATGTAATTGGATACCAAGAACTGCATGAGGGCAAAGCTGGCACCGGTCACCAAAATAGCTGGCCAAATTTCCATCATGGCGCGCCGACCTGCAAAGGCCCAGATCAACCAAAACGGCACCAACAACGAGAAGAAGGGCAATTGACGACCCACCATGGCAGAAACTTCCATGGCGTCATAGCCATGCACTTTGGCCAAGGTGATGATGGGTGTACCCAACGCGCCAAAGGCCACGGGTGCGGTATTGGCGATCAGCGACAAACCTGAGGCGGCCAGAGGCGAAAAACCCAAGCCAATCAAAATGGCCGCAGTCACTGCGACTGGGGTGCCAAAACCAGCAGCGCCTTCAAAAAACGCACCAAACGCGAAGGCGATCAAAAGCAATTGCAGACGACGATCCTCAGTGATGCCCGCGATTGAGTCTTGCAACACCTTGAAACTGCCGTTTTGCTCGGTCAGTTGGTGCAAGAAAATGATGTTGAGCACGATCCAGCCAATGGGCAACAAACCGGTCAGGCCGCCGTACAACGCAGCGTTGGCTGCCATTTCAGTGGGCATGCCGTAAACCAAAATGGCAATCACCAGGGCGGCAACCAATCCAGCACCCGCAGCGATGTGTGCTTTCAGGTGAAAGAAACCCAAACCAGCCAACATGACCACCACGGGCACAGCGGCCAACAGGGTGGATAAAAACATGTTGCCCAATGGGTCGTATATTTGTTGCCAGACCATGCGAATATCTCCAAGACGAAAAACGAAAATTATAGAAACAACGTGCAAAGGGTTAACCCCAGCATTCACTTCAAATCACTAAGGCTTTTCATGATCACACGCACCCTCTTTTCTCCGGAACATGATGCATTTCGCGACAGCTTTCGTCGTTTCATCCAAGCCGAAATTGCGCCCCATCACGCCGATTGGGAAGAACAGGGCCATGTCGACAAAGCGGTGTGGACAAAAGCGGGTGAGTTGGGTTTCTTGGGCATGAGCTTGCCTGAGACACACGGCGGTGCAGATGCCGACCAATTGTTCTCGATCATTCAAATTGAAGAACTCAGCGCGGGTGGTTTTTCAGGCATCGGCTTTGGCTTGCACTCCGAGATCGTGGCGCCTTATGTTTTGCATTACGGCACCGAGGCGCAAAAAGCCAAATACCTGCCCTTGTTGGCTCGGGGTGACATGGTGGGGGCGATTGCCATGACAGAACCATCGGCAGGCAGCGATTTGCAAGGCATCAAAACCACCGCTTTGCAACAAGCCGATGGCAGTTTTGTGCTGAACGGCAGCAAAACTTACATAACCAACGGATGGCACTCTGATTTGGTGATCGTGGTTGCGAAAACCAACCCCAGCGCGGGTGCCAAGGGCACGAGTTTGTTGTTGGTCGAGCAGGGCATGGCGGGTTTCACCAAAGGCAAACCACTCAAAAAATTGGGTCTGCGGGCCCAAGACACCTGCGAACTGTTTTTTGACAATGTGCGTGTGCCAGCAGGCAACCTGTTGGGTGGTCCTGATTTCCTCAACAAGGGATTCATTTGCCTGATGGAACAACTGCCCTGGGAACGCTTGCAAATCGCCATCGGGGCGGTGGCGGCCTCACAAGCGGCGATTGGCTGGACTTTGGACTTCGTCAAGCAACGTCAGGTATTTGGGCAACCCGTGGCGGCTTATCAAAACACCCGATTCAAATTGGCTGAGATGCAAACCGAGGTGCAATTGGCCCAGGTGTTTGTCGATAAATGCACCGAGTTGCTGCTGAAAGACCAACTCGACACTGCCACGGCCAGCATGGCCAAGTACTGGTGCACCGATTTGCAGTGCAAGGTGATGGACGAGTGCGTGCAATTGCACGGCGGCAGTGGTTACATGTGGGAGTACCCGATCACCCGCGCTTATGCTGATGCGCGGGTGCAGCGGATTTATGGCGGCACCAACGAGATCATGAAAGAGGTGATCACCCGCAGCATGGGCATCGGCACGAAATAGTCATTGCGAGCTCCGTCATTGCGAGCTCAGCGAAGCAATCACCAGTGCCCAGATCGCTTCGTCGCTTCGCTTCTCGCGATGACACCTCCCGTCATTGCGAGCGCTGTCATTGCGAGCGCTGTCATTGCGAGCGCTGTCATTGCGAGCGCCGTCATTGCGAGCGCAGCGAAGCAATCTAGTGAATCGTCAGGGTGTGAAACCCAAACTCACCCTTGGCACGGTCGGCGAAATAGCAGCGCAGGGTTTCTTTCACGGTTTTGAAAGCCAGGTCGTCCCAAGGAATGTCCGCTTCTGAAAACAGGCGGGCTTCCATGGTTTCGTGCCCAGGGTTCAAGGCCTCGCTTTGCATCTGGGCCCGGAAGAAAAAATGCACCTGTCCAACGCGGGGCACGTCCAGCACCGTGAACAAGTCTTGCAACTCTATTTGCGCACCGGCTTCCTCATCGGTTTCCCTTGCCGCACCCTCGGCCAAGGTTTCACGCAGTTCCATGAAGCCAGCGGGCAGGGTCCAAAAGCCTTTGCGGGGCTCGATGTTGCGCTTGCACAGCAGCACCTGGTCACCCCAGACCGGGATGGTGCCCACCACATTCAGGGGGTTTTCGTAATGCACCGTGTGGCATGCGGGGCAGACAGCGCGCAGTTTGGTATCGCCATCGTCGGGCAAACGTCGCACCACGGCGGTGCCGCAGTTTTTGCAATGTTTGATGCTTCCCGAACCGGCGTGATCCATGTGTAGGCTTTCAAAGCTGGGCGATGGCCCAAGCGTTGACAGAGTTTAGGCGAGTCCTGCCGCAGGGGCTTGGCAGGCGCTTGGTATCCTTGCATCCATGAAACTCCACAACTACTTCCGATCTTCTGCCTCTTTTCGAGTGCGCATCGCCATGGCTCTTAAGGGCCTGTCCTATGACTACATCTCTGTGCACATTGGCAAGGGTGAGCAATTCCAAGAAGCCTTCGCCCAGCTCAATGGAGATGCCCTGGTGCCGGTGCTCGAGGTCGATGGTTTGCGCTTGACCCAGTCCATGGCCATCATGGAATACCTGGACGACACCCATCCCACACCCGCTTTGCTGCCCGCCGATGCCCCTGGCCGTGCCCGTGTGAGAGCACTGTCCCAATCCATCGCCTGTGAGATCCACCCGATCAACAACCTGCGTATCTTGAAATACCTCAGCGGTACCTTGAAGCTGGACGAGGGCACCAAAAACACCTGGTACCGCCATTGGGTGGACTTGGGCTTGCAAGCCTTTGAAAAGCAACTGGCGCATCCCGCCACGGGCCGGTTTTGCCATGGCGACACGCCCACCATGGCCGACTGTGTGCTGGTTCCGCAAATCTTCAACGCCAAGCGTTTCCAGGTGGACCTGAGTGGCTTCACCCGCACCATGGCGGTGTTTGATGCGTGCATGGCCTTGCCCGCTTTTCAACAGGCACAGCCCAGTGCCTGTCCCGACTTTGAGCCCTGATTCCCCGGTGTGGCTGCCCAGTTGGCCGGGTGTGCGGGTGTTTTGCAGCACCCGCCAAGGCGGTGTATCAGCGACTCCCTTTGACACCCTGAACCTGGGCAACCATGTGGGTGACAACCCAGACCACGTGGCCCAGAACAGACGTCGTTTGGCCGATTCTTGGGGTGTTCAACCTGTCTTTCTGACACAGGTGCATGGCAACCAGGTGCTGGAAATCACCCCGCAAACACCTGATGGCGTTGAAGCTGACGCTTGTTGGACCCGCACGCCGCAGTCAGCCTGCACCATCATGGTGGCTGATTGCCTGCCTGTGTTGTTCTACTCGCCCCAGGCCCGCGTGGTGGCTGCTGCGCACGCAGGTTGGCGCGGTTTGGCCCACGGCGTGTTGGAGAACACCTTGCAGGTGTTGGCAGACCAGGGTGCCATGGACGACGTTCGTGTCTGGCTGGGTCCTTGCATTGGGCCCGGTGCTTTCGAGGTGGGGCAAGACGTATTCGACGCATTGACAGGCGCAGACCCACTTGCCTCAAGCGCCTTCCAACCCCACACCATGCCCGGCAAGTACCTGGCCGATTTGCCCGCACTGGCCCGGCTGCGCTTGCGCAGTCAGGGGGTTGCGGTGTTACAGGGCAATGACAGTACCCCATCTTGGTGCACCCACCACCGCGCCGATGTTTTCTTTTCGCACCGCCGCGATGGACTAAGCGGACGATTCGCGGCGGGTATCGCTTTGTGTTGAGCGCTGTCAGGGGTTTGTAGGGGTGTTCAACTCTAATCAAAAGCCTAAGATCATTGGACGATCTTGCACGGATTGCCACCATGAACGCTCTACCCAGCCTGAACATCGCACCAGACAAGTTAAGCCAACTGCAGGCCGAGTACGCCAAAGCGCTGCAAGAGTTGTGGCAACAAGGCTTGCAATCCAACACGCCATTGAAAGACCGCCGTTTTGCCAATGACGCTTGGCAGCAAAACCCTTTGGCCGGTTTCAATGCGGCCCTGTATTTGCTCAATGCGCGCACCATGATGTCCTTTGCCGAGTCGCTGGACACCGACGAGAAAACCCGTGCCCGCATTCGGTTTGCGGTGGAGCAGTGGGTGGCGGCATCCTCGCCCAGCAACTACTTGGCTTTGAACGCCGAGGCACAGAAAAAAGCCATCGACACCCAAGGCGAGAGCATCAAATTGGGCTTGCAAAACATGCTGCACGACCTGCAGCAAGGCCATGTCTCCATGACCGACGAAAGCCTGTTCGAGGTGGGCAAAAACGTGGCCACCACCGAAGGCGCGGTGGTCTTCGAAAACGAGATCTTCCAACTCATCGAGTACAAACCGCTCACAGCCAAGGTCTACCAGCGCCCGTTTTTGCTGGTCCCGCCGTGCATCAACAAGTTTTACATTCTCGATCTGCAACCCACCAATTCACTGATCCGCTATGCCGTGGCCCAAGGGCACCGCACCTTTGTGGTGAGTTGGCGCAACCCAGACGCCGACATGGCACACACCACCTGGGACGACTATGTGGAAAAAGGCGTCATGCAGGCCATTGAAGTCGCCCGTCAAATTGGCAACATGCCGCAAATCAATGCCTTGGGTTTTTGCGTGGGCGGCACGCTGCTCACCGCCGCCCTGGGCGTGTTGGCTGCGCGTGGCGAAGACCCGGTGGCCAGTGCCACCTTGCTCACCACCTTCGTGGATTTCGAACACGCGGGCGTGCTGGACGTGTTCATCGATGAGGCTTTTGTCAAATTTCGCGAAGCCCAGTTCTCCGAGGGGGGCCTCATGGCAGGCCGCGACATGGCGTCCACCTTCAGTTTTTTGCGCCCCAACGACCTGGTTTGGAACTATGTGGTGGGCAATTACCTCAAAGGCGAAACCCCACCGCCCTTTGACCTGCTCTACTGGAACAGCGACGCCACCAACCTGGCTGGCCCCATGTACGCCTGGTATTTGCGCAACACCTATCTCGAGAACAACCTCATCCAACCTGGCAAAACCACCATTTGCGGCGAACAGATCGACCTTCGCAAAGTGGATCTGCCGGTGTACCTCTACGGTTCGCTGGAAGACCATATCGTGCCCATTGCGGGGGCTTATGCCTCGACCCAAGTGTTCCCGGGTCCCAAGCGCTTTGTCATGGGCGCCTCAGGTCACATCGCCGGTGTGATCAACCCACCCGCCGCCAACAAGCGCTGCTACTGGGTGCGCTCGGACAGCAAATTGCCTCCCACCCTCGAGCAATGGCGTCAAGGGGCCAAAGAACACCCAGGCAGCTGGTGGACAGACTGGTCAGCCTGGCTGAAAAAACACGCGGGTCAGCAGATCACCGCGCCCAAAACCTATGGCCGTGGCAAGTTCAAAGCCATGGAACCCGCACCCGGCAGCTACGTCAAAGCCCGGGCCTGAATCAACACGCAACCCATTCAATATCACCCAAGGAGACAACCACATGAGTCAAAAAATCGCATACGTCACAGGCGGCATGGGCGGCATCGGCACCGCCATCTGCCATCGCTTGCACAAGATGGGCTACAAAGTCATCGCAGGCTGTGGCCCCAGCCGCGACTTTGACAAATGGCTGGGCGAGCAAAAAGCCCAAGGTTACACCTTCTACGCCTCGGTCGGCAATGTCGCCGATTGGGACTCCACCACCGAAGCCTTCAGCAAAGCTGTGGCCGAGCACGGTCCGATCGACGTCTTGGTCAACAACGCCGGCATCACCCGCGACCGCATGTTCCTGAAAATGTCGGTGGACGACTGGAAAGCGGTGATCGACACCAACCTGAACGCCATGTTCAACGTGACCAAGCAAGTGGTGCCAGGCATGGTGGAAAAAGGCTGGGGCCGCATCATCCAAATTTCCTCTGTGAATGGCGAAAAAGGCCAATCTGGCCAGACCAATTACTCGGCCGCCAAAGCCGGCATGCACGGCTTCACCATGGCCTTGGCGCAAGAAATGGCCAACAAAGGCGTGACCGTCAACACGGTGAGCCCTGGCTACATTGGCACCGACATGGTCAAGGCCATCAAGCCTGAAGTGCTGGAAAAAATCGTGGCCACCATCCCAGTCAAGCGTTTGGGTACACCCGAAGAAATCGGCTCCATCGTGGGTTGGTTGGCGGGTGACGAATCAGGCTTCACCACCGGCGCAGACTTCTCCTGCAACGGCGGCCTGCACATGGGCTGACCATGAAAGCCGCTTGGTACGAACGCAATGGCCCCGCTGCCGAGGTGATGGTGGTGGGCGACATGCCCACGCCGCAGCCTGCAGCTGGCGAGGTCTTGGTGCGCTTGCACACCTCAGGGGTCAATCCTTCGGATGTCAAGTCGCGCATGGCGCGTCCTTTGGGTGGGCCACGCATCGTGCCGCACAGCGATGGCGCGGGTGTCATCGAGGCGGTGGGTGAGGGCGTGTCGGCCAGCCGTGTGGGTGAACGGGTCTGGACCTGGAACGGCCAATGGCAGCGCCCTCATGGCACAGCGGCGCAGTTCATCGCCCTACCCAGCGCACAAGCGGTGCATTTGCCTGACAACACGTCCTTCGAGGCGGGTGCTTGCATGGGCATCCCGGGTCTCACGGCTTTGCAGGCGGTGAGGTTGGCTGGCGATGTGCGGGGTCAGCAGGTGTTGGTCACTGGTGCCTCCTCCGCGGTGGGCCACTACATCACGCAAATGCTGGTGCAGGCGGGTGCCGAGGTGATCGGCACCGTGGGCAACCCAGCCAAGGCCGCCCATGCCCAGGCGGCGGGTGCAGCGCACTGCCTGTATTACAAAACCGACGACGTGGTGGCACAGGTGAAAGCGCTCACCGGTGGCAGAGGCGCTGATGCGGTCATCGATATGGACTTTTCCACCACCGCGGGCTGGTTGGCCCACGGCGTGTTGAAACCCCATGGTCAGTTGGTGTGCTACGGCTCGAATCCGCCGCCTGACATCAGCATCAGCTTTCGGCCTTTGCTGTTCAATTCGATCGCGCTCAAGTTTTTCTTGGTCTACGAGCTGTTGCCAGCCGACCGAGCCACCTGCCTCACGCAATTGAATGACATGCTGGCGCGTGGCGCTTTGCAACACAGCATCGGGGCGAGTTATCCGCTCGACCAGGTGGTGGCTGCCCACCAAACCGTGGAGGCGGGGCAGACGATTGGCAATGTGGTGTTGAACATCAGCGCCTGAGCAGGGTGGGGTGGCTGTTGACGTGAAGACCATCGCCATTTTTTTGCACCACCCGACCTGCTCGGCCGATTCGGTCAATGGCGTGATCGAGGCTTTCTCGCCCATGGCCCGCATCAAGATCTTCACCAAACAAAAGGTGGCAGAGGGTTTTTTCAACGATGTGGACTTGGTGGTGTTTCCTGGTGGCGACGGGGAAGCGACTGCTTTTCGCACGGTGCTCAAGCCCAATTTGGCCGATGTCCGCTCTTACATGCAGCGTGGCGGCAAGTACCTCGGCATCTGCATGGGCGCTTACTGGGCCGACGCTTACTATTTCAATTTGTTGCAAAAGACCCGTTGTGTGCAGTACATCAAGCGCCCCAAAGCCGATATACGCTCGTCTTACGGCACGGTGTCGCCTGTCAACTGGATGGGCAAGAGCCACCACATGTATTTCTATGACGGCCCAACCTTCTTAGGTGGCTCGTTCCAAACCATTGCCAGCTATGCGAACGGCGACCCCATGGCCATCGTGCAAGGCTCGGTCGGATTGATTGGTTGCCATTTGGAAAGCCAAAAGCATTGGTACACCAAAAAAGTCATGCAACCGCACTGGCACCGCAACGAGCACCACCCCATGTTGTGGCAGTTTGTGGCCAATCACTTGCTGCATTCGCCGCAAATGAATCTGTTTTGAATTCAAAGCGAAAATACCTTTTTCGCTGAGAAGACGGATTGACCCTCTTGAAACCTGATTTGTTGCCGGATGGCCGCTTGAGCGTCGCCCCCATGATGGACTGGACCGACCGCCACTGCCGGTATTTCCACCGCCTGTTGTCGCGCCACGCCTTGCTCTACACCGAGATGGTCACCACCGGTGCGCTGATCCATGGCGATGTGCCGCGCCACCTCGATTTCAACCCCGAAGAACACCCCGTGGCGCTTCAATTGGGCGGCAGCGAACCGGCAGACTTGGCCCGTGCTGCCAAGTTGGGGGCGCAATGGGGCTATGAGGAGATCAACCTCAACTGCGGTTGCCCCTCGGAACGGGTGCAGCGTGGTGCATTTGGCGCTTGCCTGATGGCCGAACCCGCTTTGGTGGCCGATGGGGTGAAGGCCATGAAAGACGCGGTGGACATACCCGTGACGGTGAAACACCGCATCGGCATTGACCGTGGTGAGAGTTACGACTTCGTGCGGGACTTTGTGGGCACCGTCTCGCAAGCGGGTTGTGAATTGTTCATCGTTCATGCCCGCAATGCCTGGCTGCAAGGCCTGTCACCCAAAGAAAACCGCGAAATCCCGCCCTTGAAACCCGAGTGGGTGCTGCGCTTGAAGGCTGACTTTCCCGCCTTGAAATTCGTCATCAATGGCGGCATCACCACCGCCGAGCAAATCGCCCAGCACTTGGGCGCGTTGGATGGCGTGATGGTGGGCCGCGAGGCTTACCACCGCCCCTGGTTTTTGGTCGAGTGGGATGGTTTGATGGGGCACCGTGCCCAGCCGCTGGACATGGACGAGGTGGAAGCCCAGATGGTCCATTACATGGGTACGCAAGCCAAGCAGGGCGTGGGCTGGTTCGCGGTGTCGCGTCACATGCTGGGGCTGCGCCACGGGCAAAAAGGTGCTCGTCGGTGGCGGCAGGTCTGGAGCGATCATCGGCTGAAAGACCGACCTGCGGCCGAGGTGGCTGCGTTGGCGCGTGAGGCTTTGTCATGGTGAAACCAGTGCTTTGCCAAGCCGCCGCTTTGCGCCTTGCACAGCCGGGATTGACATGAGCAGCACCCGCGCAACACGCTTGGCGGCGGTCGCCATTTGGTGCGTGCCTGCCATGTGGGCGTTCAATTTCATGGTGGCGCGTATGGCCCCCGGTGTGATCGAGCCCCATGGTCTGGCGCTGGGCCGTTGGCTGATCGTGACGCTCTGCTTGGGCTGGTGGAGCAGGGTGGAGATTTGGCAATATCGACACCATATCCTGCAAGATTGGCGACGTTACCTTGTTTTAAGCACTTTTGGCATGCTGATCTGTGGTGCTTGGGTGTATGTCGGGGCCCGCACCACGTCCGCCATGAACATCTCGCTCATTTACTCGTCATCACCGGTGTTCATTTGCTTGGCTGCGGTCTTTTGGCTGAATGAGCGCATGCGCTGGTGGCAAGCGCTGGGCGTGGTGATCGCGCTCTTGGGTGTGGTGCATGTGGTGGTGCAGGGCCATTGGGCGGCGCTGTCCGAGGTGCAATGGGTGCAGGGCGACGCCTTGATTTTGCTGGCGGCTTGCAGCTGGGCGGCGTTTGCGCTGCTGCAAAAGCATTGGCCGTCGCCTCTGAGTGGCCTGGCCAGATTGGCGGTGATGGCGTTTTTCGGATGCTTGGTGGTGTTGCCGTTTGTGCTGTGGGAAGCCAGCTTACCCACCACGCCTGCTTGGACCTGGCAAGCCGCAGCCATGGTGCTGGTGGTCGGCGTGTTTCCGGGCATCTTGGCCTACAGCGTTTACGCCTGGGGACAACAACTGCTGGGCGCCAGCCGGGTCAGCATGGTCTTGTACCTGGGACCGTTATGGGGAGCGGTGGTGTCTTGGGGGGTGTTGAACGAGCCCTTGGGATGGCACCATTTGGTGGGGGCGCTGCTCATCTTGCCGGGCGTGGCGTTGGCGCAGAAAAGTAGCTAGTCGTCATGGCGAGGCCATTGGCCGAAGCCAACTCTGTTTGCCAGTCACGAAGATCGAACGCCTGGCGTGCGAGTGCGCTGGGGCGGTTGGGGCAGATTGCTTCGGGGCCCAAGCCCCTCGCAATGACAAAGGGCCCTGCAATGACGAAGGGCCCTCGCAATGACGTCAGTCCGCGATGCCCGGCACCACCTGGCTGAAACCGCCATCCACATAGGTGATTTCGGCCGACACGCCCGCCGCCAAATCGGACAGCAAGAAGGCCGCCACGTTGCCCACATCCTCGATGGTCACATTGCGGCGAATCGGCGAGGTTGAGGCGACGACGTCCAAAATCTTGCCAAACCCCTTGATGCCAGAGGCCGCGAGGGTTTTGATCGGCCCCGCGCTGATGCCATTGGCCCGCAAGCCGCGGCCCTGGCTGCCCAGGGACTCAGCCAAATAACGCACGGAGGCTTCCAGCGAGGCCTTGGCCAGGCCCATGGTGTTGTAGTTGGGCACATTGCGCAACGCGCCCAGGTAACTCAGCGTCAGCACCGATGCCTTGTCGTTGAAATAAGGCAGCATGGCCTTGGTCATGGCGGGGAAGCTGTAGGCGCTGATGTCGTGGGCGATGGCAAAGGCTTCGCGGCTCAAACCGTCCAAGAAGTCACCGGCAATGGCTTCGCGGGGCGCAAAACCGATGGCATGCACAAACCCATCAAATTGGGGCCAGACGGCGGTGAGGCCGCTGACCAAGGCGGCGATTTGCTCGTCGCTGGACACATCGCAGTCAAACACCAGGTTGGAGCCAAAGTCGGCGGCAAATTCGGTGATGCGCTCTTTGAAGCGCTCGCCTTGGTAGCTGAAGGCCAACTCGGCGCCTTGCGCATGGCAGGCTTTGGCAATGCCATAGGCGATGGACCGGTTGGACAGCACGCCGGTGATTAATAATTTTTTGCCAGCTAAAAACCCTGTTTTTGGTTGCACGTGGAAGCTCCTGAAAAATCTTGCAGAATTGTCGCATGCGTACTTTCTTATTTGGTCTGGCACTGTGCAGCGCTTCAGGCGCTTGGGCGGCCCATGCTTATGCCCAATTCGGCGACATCCAATACCCACCCGGCTTCAAAAATTTCAATTATGTGAACCCGGTCGCGCCCAAAGGAGGGGACATCAGCTTGGTGGCACCCACCCGGGCATCCAGTTTCGACAAGTACAACCCATTCACCCTGAAAGGCACCGCGCCACCGGGCATCAGTGCCTTGATGTTCGAGACCTTGCTCACCGGCAATGCCGAGGAGCCCACCACCGCCTATGGCCTGCTGGCCGAGGATGTGAGCGTGGCACCCGACAAACTCTCGGCCACCTTCAGGCTGCATCCTGAGGCCCGATTCCACAATGGCGACCCGGTGCTGGCCACCGATGTGAAGCAGGCCTTTGAGCGCCTCACCAGCAAAGAGGCCGCTCCTCAATTTCGCACCTATTTCAGCGAGGTCAAGGGCGTGACGGTCCTCGCTGATCGCGAGATCCGCTTTGATTTCAAGCGTGCCAATGCCGAGTTGCCGCTGATCGTCGGCGGCATGCCAGTGTTCAGCCACAAGTGGGGGGCAGGCAAGGCGTTTGACCAGGTGGTGACCGATGTGCCCATCGCCTCGGGCCCTTACACATTGGGCAAAACCGACTTCGGCAAAGACATCCAATACGTGCGCAACCCCGATTACTGGGCCAAAAACCTGGGCGTGCGCCGCGGCATGTTCAATTTCAACCGCATCACTTACAAGCTCTACAAGGACAGCACCGCACAGTTCGAGGCGTTCAAGGCGGGCGAATTCGATTACATCCAGGCCTTTGTGGCGCGTGAATGGGCCCGAGCCTACAAAGGCAAGCTGTTTGACAACGGCACGCTCATCAAACAAGAGCTGCAACACGGCAATGCGGGCGACTTCCAAGGCTTCATGTTCAACACCCGCCTGCCCAAGTTCCAGGACAAACGGGTGCGCCAAGCCATTGGCCTGGCCATGGACTACGAGTGGATGAACCGCCAACTGTTCTACCAAGCCTACACGCGGGTGCGGGGGTATTTCGTGGGCAGCGATTTCGAGGCCAAAGGGCTGCCAGCGGCTGACGAGCTGAGCTTGCTCGAGCCGCTGCGGGACAAACTGCCCAGCGAGGTGTTCAACCAAGCCGTGCCCCTGCCACCCGTCACCAGCCTGGACCCCGCCACGGGTGAAACCCTGCGCGACCATTTGCGCTTGGCGCGGGACCTGCTGACCCAAGCCGGCTGGACGTACCGTGATGGGGCTCTGCGCAATGCCAAGGGCGAGGCCTTCACCTTGGAGTTTTTGGACAACTCGGGCTCCATGGGCCGGGTGGTCACGCCCTACGCCAAAAACCTGGAAAAGCTGGGTTTCAAGGTGAATTACAAGGTGGTGGATTTCGCGGTGCTGCAAAAACGCATGGACGTGTTCGACTTTGAACTCATCAGCAACCGCATTGGCGGCAGCGAGGCCCCGGGCACCGAGCTGCTCGAGCGCTTTGGCTCCAAATCGGCTGACACCGAGGGGTCCAGCAATGTCATCGGGGTGAAAGACCCGGCGGTGGATGCACTGTTGGACAAAGCGGTGGCCGCGCAAACCCGGCCGCAACTGGTGGCGGCCCTGAAGGCCCTGGACCGGGTGCTGCGCCATGGGCATTACAGCGTGCCGCATTGGTACGGCAGCGTGCACCGTGTGGCTTGGCGTGCAGGGCGCTTTGAGCGTCCCGCGGTGACGCCGCGCTACTACCAGCCTGAAACCTGGATCACATCCACTTGGTGGGCCACCACCAACAACCTGGTGGGGGAGCGCTGACATGTTCGTCTACATCTTGAAGCGTTTGCTGCTGATGATCCCCACCTTGTTCGGCATTTTGTTGCTCACTTTCGTGGTCATCCAGTTCGTGCCGGGTGGTCCAGTGGAGCAAATGGTGTCGCAACTGCAAGGCCGTGACAGCGGCGGCGAGGGTGCCGCGGCCAGTGGCGCGGGATACCGTGGCCGACAAGGCGTGGACGCCGCCCGCATCGAAGAGATCAAGCAACTCTACGGCTTCGACAAACCGCCTGTCGAGCGTTTTGTGCAAATGCTGGGGCAATTTGCCCGCTTCGATTTGGGCAAGAGTTTTTTCTACCCCAAAGATGTTTGGCAACTGGTGAAAGAAAAATTGCCGGTGTCCATCAGTTTGGGGCTGTGGACCTTCTTTCTGAGCTATTTGGTGTCGGTGCCCTTGGGGATTGCCAAGGCGGTGCGGGCGGGCACCCGGTTTGACACCCTCACCAGTGTGGTGGTGCTGATTGGTTATGCCATCCCAGGCTTTGTGTTGGGCGTGGCTTTGCTGGTGGTGTTTGGTGGCCAGTTGCAATGGTTCCCCTTGCGCGGCCTGACCTCCAGCAACTGGGAGACCTTGAGCGCTGGGGCCAAGGTGGTGGATTACCTCTGGCACATCGCCATGCCGATCACCGCCAGCGTGCTCGGCGCGTTCGCGGTCACCACCATGCTGACGAAAAACGCATTCCTCGAAGAAATTGGCAAGCAATACGTGCTGACCGCCCGCGCCAAAGGCCTGTCCGAGCGCACCGTGCTGTGGAAACATGTGATGCGCAATGCGCTCATTCCCTTGGTCACTGGCTTTCCGGCGGCCTTCATTGGCGCTTTTTTCACCGGTTCCTTGCTGATCGAAACCCTGTTTTCCCTCGATGGCTTGGGCCTGTTGAGCTATGAGAGCGTGATGCGCCGCGACTATCCCGTGGTGCTGGGCACCCTGTATTTGTTCACCCTGATCGGTTTGGTCACCAAGCTGATCAGCGACCTTTGTTATGCGTGGGTTGATCCGCGTGTGAAATTCGATTGAGCGCCATGAGCACCGTGTCCCTGTCCCCCTCAGCCCTGGCTTGGCGCCGATTCAAACGCAACCGCATGGGTTTCGTCAGTCTGGTCCTGTTTGTTGTTTTGTTTTTGGTGAGTTTGGCGTCTGAGCTGGTGTCCAACGACAAGCCCTTGGTCGCGAGTTACCAAGGTCAGCTGTACTTTCCGGTGTTCAACAACCCACCTGAAACCGCTTTTGGCGGGGATTTCGCGACACCCACCGATTACTTCGACCCCTTCATTCGCCAGCAACTGGCGCAACCTGGCAACTGGGCGGTGTTCCCGCTCAACCCCTACCACCACAGCACCTTGAATTACTTCGCCAAAGAGCCCAACCCAGCGGCGCCCTCGGCTGACAACTGGCTGGGCACAGATGACCGTGGCCGCGATTTGCTGGCCCGCTTGCTCTATGGTTTTCGGGTGTCGGTGCTGTTCGCCTTGGCGCTGACCATCACGGGCACGGTGCTCGGCGTGGTGACGGGCGCCATCCAAGGCTTTTTTGTGGGCAAGGTCGACCTGGCTTTTCAGCGCTTCATCGAAATTTGGGGGGCCATGCCCGAGCTGTATTTGCTCATCATCTTCTCCGCGGTGTTTGAGCCCAGCGTCAGTCTGCTGTTGATCTTGCTGAGTCTGTTTGGATGGATGGGCTTGTCTGACTATGTGCGTGCTGAGTTTTTGCGCAACCGCCAACTCGATTACGTGCGTGCCGCGCGTGCTTTGGGCTTGTCCAACTGGGCCATCATTTGGCGTCATGTGCTGCCCAACAGCATGACACCCGTGGTCACCTTTTTGCCGTTTCGCATGAGTGCCGCCATCTTGGCGCTCACCAGCCTGGATTTTTTGGGTCTGGGTGTGCCCCCTGGCACGCCCAGTTTGGGCGAACTGCTGTCCCAAGGGAAGAACAACATCGACGCCTGGTGGATATCTATTTCCACCTTTGCGGTCTTGGTGATCACCTTGCTGCTGCTCACCTTCATGGGTGACGCCTTGCGCGACGCCCTCGATCCCCGCAAATTGGCGCAGGAGAAACAGCCATGAGCCCTTTGCTCAAGGTGCACAACCTGCACATGTCCTTCCAAGGCCGCGAGGTGGTGCATGGCGTGTCGTTCACCATGCAAGCTGGCGAAAAACTGGCCTTGGTCGGTGAGTCGGGTTCGGGCAAAACCGTCACCGCGCTCAGTCTGTTGGGCTTGGCAAGGGGTGCCTGGGTGCGCGGTGAGGCATTGTTGGACGGTCGCGATTTGCTGCACATGAGCGAGAACGAGTTGCGCGGCATCCGTGGCAGCGACATCGCCATGGTGTTCCAAGAGCCCATGACTGCGCTCAACCCCTTGTTCACCATCGGCGACCAGATCGCTGAGGTGTTGACCTTGAAAAAAGGCCTGTCGCGGCCAGCGGCATGGCAACGGGCCATCGAGTTGCTGACCGACACCGGCATCCCCGAGCCTGAGCGCCGGGTGAACAGTTACCCGCACCAACTCTCGGGTGGGCAGCGTCAACGCGCCATGATCGCCATGGCCTTGGCGGGCGAGCCCAAGTTGTTGCTGGCCGATGAGCCGACCACGGCGCTGGACGTGTCTTTGCGCAGTCAAATTTTGGATTTGCTGGACCGCTTGCAAGCCCAACACGGCATGGCCGTGCTGCTGATCACCCACGACCTGAACATGGTGCGTCGTTTTGCCGAACGGGTGGTGGTCATGGAAAGCGGATTGGTGGTCGAGCATGGCGAGGTGAGCACCGTGCTCAGCCACCCTCAGCACCCCTACACCCGCCGTCTGGTGCAAAGCCAGCCGGAGCGCAATGTGTTCGAGCCGGTGGCCAATGCCCAGGTGTTGATGCAGGCGCAGGGTCTGCGCGTGACTTATCCGGTGCCTCGTTCAGGCTGGCGTGGCTGGTTCGGGCAGGGAGAGTTTGTGGCGGTGCAGGGCGCTGATTTTGAGCTGCGCAGCGGTCAAACCCTGGGCATCATTGGCGAATCTGGGTCAGGCAAGTCTTCGCTGGCCTTGGCCAGTTTGGGACTGATGCCGTTCAAGGGTGATTTGCAGATCGAAGGGCAACATTGGCAGGGGGATGCGCAAAAAGACCTGCCACTGCGCCGTGCGGTGCAAGTGGTGTTCCAAGACCCTTTCTCATCGCTGTCGCCGCGCATGACCGTGGAAGAGGTGGTGGGCGAGGGCTTGCAGGTCCATGCCCCCGAACTCAATCCCTTGGCGCGGCAAATCAAGGTGCTTGAAGCCTTGGCCGAGGTCGGTATGACCGAAGACCAATTCCCAGGGCTGCTGGCCCGTTATCCCCACGAGTTTTCGGGTGGGCAACGCCAGCGCGTCGCCATTGCCCGCGCACTGATCGTGCAACCACGGGTCTTGGTGTTGGATGAGCCCACCAGCGCCTTGGACGTGTCGATCCAAAAACAAGTGCTGGATTTGCTGCAACGCCTGCAACGAGAGCGCGATCTGAGTTACTTGTTGATCACCCATGACATTGAGGTGATCCAAGCCATGGCCCACCATGTGATGGTGCTCAAAGACGGCCAGGTCGTTGAATCTGGACCCGTGGACGCGTTGATGCGGGCCCCTCAATCCGACTACACCCGCAGTTTGTTGGCCGCTTCTTTCAGCGCGGGCCTGGAAACCGGCTGATAAATGGTTACAATACATACCAAATGAACGATAACGGGCGGACATCCCAACCGCCCGTTTTTTTTGGTCGGGTGAAAAGCGTTGGCATTGCAAGACATCATTGAACAGACAGTCACCGGGTTGGGTTACCAACTGGTGGAGGTGGAGCGATCTGCCGGTGGTTTGTTGCGTGTCACCCTGGATTTACCCTGGTCGCCAGGGACGCCAGAGCAATTTGTCCAAGTGGAAGACTGCGAAAAAGTCACCCGCCAATTGCAATTTGTGTTGGAAGTGGAAGGCACCGAGTACAGCCGTTTGGAAGTCTCGTCGCCCGGCATCGACCGACCTTTGCGTACAGAAAACGATTTTTTGCGTTTTGTCGGTCAAGAGATCGACATCACGCTCAAAGCGCCCATGGGGGCGGCGGCTGGTGGCTTGGTGGCCGCCAACCGCAAGAAATTTCGCGGGGTGTTGGAAGTCACGGACACCCCACAGACTTGGCAAATCACCTGGCGTGATGAGCCGCCCAGCAAACCGGGCATGCGCCCGGCGCGGGCCAAAAAAGACTTGCCAGTGCAAGCGTTGCAGTTCACCTTGAGTGAATTGCGCGACGCTCGTCTGGCGCCGATTGTGAATTTCAAGGGCCGCAGGCCCACTGAGAACAGGAGTACTGAATCATGAATCGCGAAATGCTCATGTTGGTGGACGCCATCTCGCGCGAGAAAAATGTCGAGCGTGACCTGGTGTTTGGTGCGGTTGAATCCGCGTTGGCCCAAGCCACCAAAAAACTCTACGAAGGCGATGTGGACATCCGTGTGGCCATGGACCGCGACACGGGCGAGTACGAAACCTTCCGCCGTTGGTTGGTCGTGCCCGATGAGGCGGGTTTGCAAAACCCTGACGCTGAAGAAATGTTGATGGACGCCAAAGAGCGTTTGTCCGACATTGAAGAGGGCGAGTACATCGAGGAAAGCATCGAGTCCTTGCCCATCGGTCGCATTGGCGCCATGGCGGCCAAGCAAGTCATCTTGCAAAAAATCCGCGACGCCGAGCGTGAAATGCTGCTCTCCGACTTTTTGGCGCGTGGCGACAAGATTTTTGTGGGCACCGTCAAGCGCATGGACAAAGGCGATTTGATCGTGGAGAGCGGTCGCGTCGAAGGTCGTTTGCGCCGCAACGAAATGATCCCCAAGGAAAACCTGCGCAGCGCCGACCGTGTGCGCGCCATGATCATGGAAGTCGACACCACCTTGCGTGGCGCACCCATCATCTTGTCGCGTTCTGCGCCCGAATTCATGATCGAACTCTTCCGCCAGGAAGTGCCTGAAATCGAGCAAGGCCTCTTAGAAATCAAATCCTGCGCCCGTGACCCTGGTTCACGCGCCAAAATCGCCGTCATCTCCCACGACAAGCGCGTGGACCCGATCGGCACCTGTGTCGGTGTGCGTGGCACCCGCGTGAACGCGGTGACCAATGAACTCGCAGGTGAGCGCGTGGACATCGTGCTGTGGAGCGAAGACCCCGCCCAGTTTGTCATCGGCGCCCTGGCCCCAGCCAATGTGTCCTCCATCGTGGTTGACGAAGAAAAACACGCCATGGATGTGGTGGTGGACGACGAAAACCTGGCCATGGCCATTGGCCGTGGCGGTCAAAACGTGCGTTTGGCCTCTGACCTCACCGGTTGGAAAATCAACATCATGGACGCGGCCGAGTCGGCGCAAAAAGCAGCCAACGAAACCGAGGGTTTGCGTGCCTTGTTTGTTGAAAAACTCGACGTCGACCAAGAAGTGGCCGACATCCTGATTGAAGAAGGTTTCACCAGCTTGGAAGAAGTGGCTTATGTGCCGCTGCAAGAAATGCTGGAAATTGAAAGCTTTGACGAAGACACCGTGAATGAATTGCGGGCACGTGCCAAAGATGCTTTGCTCACCATGGAAATTGCCCGTGAAGAAAGCGTCGAAGAAGTTTCGCAAGACCTGCGCGACTTGGAAGGCCTGGATGCAGATTTGATTGCCAAGTTGGCCGTGGGTGGCGTGCACACCCGTGACGATTTGGCCGATTTGGCGGTGGACGAGTTGGTGGACATCACCGGCCAGTCTGAAGAAGAAGCAAAAACTTTGATCCTGAAGGCGCGTGAACATTGGTTCACGGGTCAAGCGTAACGGTCATGAAGAGGAACACCACAGATGACCATCACAACGGTTGCCGAGTTTGCCAAGGAACTCAAAAAATCTCCCGACACACTGCTTGAGCAGTTGAAGTCTGCTGGCGTGGCCAAGGCCTCTGCCGCAGACGAGTTGACGGACGCTGACAAGCAAAAACTGCTGAGCTTTTTGAAAGCCAGCCACGGGACAGACACGCCCGAGCGTAAAAAAATCACCTTGGTGAAAAAATCCACCTCTGAAATCAAGCAAGCCGATGCCACTGGCAAGGCCCGCACGATCCAGGTGGAAGTGCGCAAAAAGCGCACCTTCGTCAAACGCGATGACGAGACGGTTGAAGCCGCTGCACCTGAAGCCGAGGCACCTGCAGTCACTTCTCCTGCCCAGCCCATCTTGGACCAGGCCGAATTGGCCCGCCGCGAAGAAGAAGCGCGTCGCCAAGCCGAGTTCATCCGTCGACAAGAGGAAGAGCTGGCTGAAAAACGTCGTTTGCGCGAAGCCCAAGAGGCCAAGGAGCGCGAAGCACAAGCCGCCAAACTGACGCCTGCGGTGGATGCCGATGCCGCGAAAGCAGCTGAACAACTTGCCCAAGCCCAGGCTGAAGCTGCCCAGCGTGAAGCCGCAGCCAAAGCCAGCGCCGAAGAAGATGCTGCACGCGCCAAAGACCTCGACGCCCGCCGTCGCACCGCTTTGGCGGAGGCCGAGGCTATTCGCACCATGATGAACGCGCCCAAGAAAGTCTTGGTCGCCAAAAAACCAGAGCCCGAAAAAACTGCGGCCGACCCCAAAGCCATCAAAGGCACTTTGCACAAACCAGCTGCTGGCAGCACCGCTCCTGGTGCACGTCCTGCGGGCGGCGCGGTCACCAAAGATGGTCAAAAAGAAGTCAAGAGCGCCAAGTTGTCGTCCAGCTGGGCTGACGAACAAGCCAAGAAGAAAGAAATCAAAACACGTGGTGACGCCAGCGGTGGTGTGGGTCGCAACAGCTGGCGTGGTGGTCCCAAGGGCCGCCGCGACCGTGACCGCGATGACACCCCGGTGCAAGCTGCACCCGTGGAAGCGCGTGTCATCGAGGTGCACGTGCCTGAAACCATCACCGTGGCCGAGTTGGCCCACAAGATGGCGATCAAGGCGTCCGAGGTCATCAAGCAATTGATGAAGCTGGGCCAGATGGTCACCATCAACCAGCCTTTGGACCAAGACACCGCCATGATCGTGGTGGAAGAAATGGGCCACAAAGCCGTCATTGCAGCTTTGGACGATCCTGAGGCCTTCACCGAAGAAGAAGCCTCTGGTCTGCAAGCGGAATCCGTCACCCGTGCCCCTGTGGTCACGGTCATGGGCCACGTCGACCATGGCAAAACCTCTTTGCTGGACTACATCCGTCGCGCCAAAGTGGCCTCTGGCGAAGCCGGTGGCATCACGCAGCACATCGGTGCTTACCACGTGGAAACACCACGCGGCATGGTGTCGTTCTTGGACACCCCTGGTCACGAGGCGTTCACCGCCATGCGAGCCCGTGGTGCCCAAGCCACCGACATCGTGATCTTGGTGGTGGCAGCCGATGACGGCGTCATGCCCCAAACCAAAGAAGCGATCAAACACGCCAAAGCCGCCGGAGTCCCCATCGTGGTGGCGATCAACAAGATCGACAAACCCGATGCCAACCCCGACCGCGTCAAAGGCGAGTTGGTGGTGGAAGAAGTGGTGCCCGAAGAGTTCGGTGGCGATTCACCCTTTGTGGCTGTGTCCGCCAAAACAGGTCAGGGTATTGACGATTTGCTCGAACAAGTGCTGTTGCAAGCCGAGGTGTTGGAACTCAAAGCACCGATCGATGCCATGGCCAAAGGCTTGGTCATTGAAGCCAGTTTGGACAAAGGCCGAGGCCCTGTCGCCACGGTCTTGGTGCAATCGGGCACCTTGAAAACCGGCGACGTGGTGCTGGCGGGTCAAACATTTGGCCGTGTGCGCGCCATGTTGGACGAGAACGGCAAGCCGATCAAATCGGCCGGTCCTTCTATTCCTGTGGAGATCCAAGGTCTCACCGAGGTGCCGCAAGCGGGTGACGAGTTCATGGTCTTGTCCGATGAACGCCGTGCCCGTGAAATTGCCACCTACCGCGCTGGCAAATTCCGCAACACCAAGTTGGCCAAGCAACAAGCCGCCAAGCTGGAGAACATGTTCACCGACATGACTTCGGGCGAAATCAAAAACCTGCCCATCATCATCAAAGCCGATGTGCAAGGTTCGCAAGAAGCCTTGGCCGCCTCGCTGCTCAAACTCACCAACGAAGAGGTGCGTGTGCAGCTGGTGTACGCCGCCGTGGGTGGCATCAGCGAATCTGACATCAACTTGGCGATCGCCTCCAAAGCGGTGGTCATCGGTTTCAATGTGCGCGCCGACGCCGGTGCGCGCAAACTGGCCGAAGGCAATGGTGTGGACATCCATTACTACAACATCATTTACGACGCCGTCGATGAATTGAAAGCCGCCATGTCAGGCATGTTGACGCCCGACAAGAAGGAAGAAATCATCGGCATGGCCGAGATTCGCCAAGTCTTCCGCATCAGCAAAATCGGTGCGATTGCAGGTTGTATGGTCACCAATGGTGTGGTGCGTCGCAACGCACGCTTGCGTTTGCTTCGCGAGAACGTGGTGATCTTCACCGGCGAACTCGAGAGCTTGAAACGCTTCAAGGACGATGTGCGCGAAGTCAAAGAAAACTTCGAATGCGGTTTGAACCTGAAGGGTTACAACGACATCCAAGAAGGCGATCAACTCGAATTCTTCGAAATCAAGGAAGTCGCTCGCACGATTTAAGCCCACTGCATGCCCGCCAAAAAGTCTTCAACAGCCCACCGCGGTTTTCGCGTCGCCGACCAAATCCAGCGTGATTTGGCCGAGTTGATCCGCGAGTTGAAAGACCCAAGGTTGGGCATGGTCACCATCCAATCGGTGGAAGTGACACCTGACTATGCGCATGCCAAGGTGTTCTTCAGTGTGTTGGTCGGCGACCCTGAGACCTGTGCGGAAGGTTTGAACCAGGCCGCTGGTTTTTTGCGCAATGGTTTGTTCAAACGACTGCACATCCACACGGTTCCCACTTTGCATTTCCAATACGACCGCACACCCGAACGTGCCGCTGACATGAACGCGCTGATCGCGCGTGCGGTGGCGTCTCGCGCCAAAGACACCGAATAAACCCATGAACACGCCACGCACACGGGTGCAACGGCGCCCCGTGCATGGGGTGTTGCTGTTGGACAAACCCCTTGGACTCTCTAGCAACCAGGCTTTGCAAAAAGCCAAGTGGTTGCTGCGTGCCGAAAAAGCCGGCCACACGGGCACGCTCGATCCCCGCGCCACAGGCGTGTTGCCCCTGTGTTTCGGTGCGGCCACCAAGTTCAGCCAGTTGCATTTGGACGCTGACAAAACCTATGAAGCCGTGTTGCGCATGGGGCAACGCACCAGCACCGGTGACGCTGAGGGTGAAGTCATTGCCCAGGCGCCTGCCAACTTCACAGAAGCTCAATTGCAACAAGTGCAGGCCCAGTTCACGGGTGTGCTGCATCAAGTGCCTCCCATGCACAGCGCCTTGAAAAAAGACGGCAAGGCCTTGTACGAATACGCCCGTGAAGGCGTGGAGGTGGAGCGTGCCCCGCGTCAGGTCACCATCCATGCATTGACGCTGAAAGAACTCGCACCGGTTGACGGTGTGCGCAGTGTCTGGCTCCAAGCCCATTGCTCCAAAGGCACCTACATCCGCACCTTGGGCGAAGACATTGGCATCGCCTTGGGTTGTGGTGCGTTCTTGAGCGCCTTGCGCCGTGTGCAAAGCGGTCGTTTTGCCATTGACGCGTGCGTCAGCTTGGAAGACCTGGAGGCCATGCCTGAAGCGCAGCGTCACGCCCAGTTGAAAGCGGTCGACGTGTTGCTCGACAGTCATCAACCCATCACATTGCAAGCCGATGATGCAGGACGTTTTTTAAGCGGTTTGCGCCGCCGTGGTGCTTGGCCCGACCAAGACCAGGTGGCCGTTTACGGTGCCAACCCGCATGCCTTGCTCGGCACCGCCCATGTTCGCGCTGGGGAATTGATCCCCGAGCGCTTGTTGAATCCCCAAGAAATCCAATCTTTACTCGAGAGTGCAGCATGACCTTACAAATTCGAAACATCGCCATCATTGCCCACGTTGACCATGGCAAAACCACCATGGTGGACCAACTGTTGCGCCAGTCCGGCACCTTTGCCGACCACGAAAAAGTGGTGGACACCGTGATGGACAACAACGCCATCGAACGCGAACGCGGCATCACCATCCTCGCCAAAAACTGCGCGGTGAGTTGGAAGGGCACCCACATCAACATCGTTGACACACCCGGACACGCGGACTTCGGTGGTGAGGTGGAACGTGCCTTGTCCATGGTCGATGGCGTGTTGCTGTTGATTGATGCACAAGAAGGCCCCATGCCGCAAACCCGTTTCGTCACCAAGAAGGCCTTGGCCTTGGGATTGAAGCCCATCGTCGTGGTCAACAAGGTGGACAAGCCTGGTGCGGATTGCGGCAAAGTCATCAACGCCGCTTTTGATTTGTTCGACAAGCTCGGTGCCAACGACGAACAACTCGATTTCCCGGTGGTCTATGCCTCGGGCATCAACGGTTGGTCCTCCATGGACGAAGGTCCTCAAGGCGAGCAATGGGGTCCGGACATGTCGGCGCTGTTTGACACCGTGTTGAAACACGTGCCGCCTCAACAAGGCGACCCAGCCGCGCCTTTGCAGTTGCAAATTTCTGCGCTCGACTTTTCCACCTTCGTGGGCCGCATTGGCGTGGGCCGCATCAGCGCGGGCACCATCAAACCCGGCATGGACGTGGTCGTCATGGAAGGCCCTGACAGCACGGCAGTCAAAGGCCGCATCAACCAGGTGTTGAAATTCCAAGGCTTGGACCGCATTCAAGCCACTGAAGCCGGCCCTGGCGACATCGTGTTGATCAACGGCATCGACGAGATTGGCATTGGCGTGACCGTGACCGACCCAGCCAACCCCGCTCCCTTGCCCATGCTCAAAGTGGACGAACCCACCTTGACCATGAACTTTTGCGTCAACACCAGCCCCTTGGCCGGTCGCGAAGGCAAGTACGTCACCAGCCGTCAAATCTGGGACCGCTTGCAAAAAGAGTTGCAACACAACGTGGCCTTGCGCGTCAAAGAAACCGATGAAGACGGTATTTTTGAAGTCTCTGGTCGTGGCGAACTGCACCTGACCATTTTGTTGGAAAACATGCGCCGTGAAGGCTATGAATTGGCCGTATCCAAACCACGTGTGGTGTTCCGCGATATAGATGGCGAGCGTTGCGAGCCTATTGAGTTGGTCACCGCCGACATCGAAGAACAGCACCAAGGCGGCGTCATGCAAGCTTTGGGTGAACGAAAAGGCGAACTGGTCAATATGGAACCCGATGGCCGTGGTCGTGTGCGTTTGGAATACCGCATCCCAGCCCGGGGCTTGATTGGTTTCACCACCGAGTTCTTGAACTTGACTCGCGGCTCGGGCCTGATTTCCAACATCTTTGACAAGTATGAAGCGCACAAAGGCGAGATTGGTAGTCGTAAAAACGGCGTGCTGATTTCCATGGACGACGGTGAAATCTTCACCTACGCTTTGGGCAAACTGGATGACCGTGGCCGCATGTTCGTCAAACCCAACGACCCGGTGTATGAGGGCATGATTGTCGGTATCCACAGCCGTGACAACGATTTGGTGGTCAACGCCACCCGCACCAAGCAGCTCACCAACTTCCGTGTGTCCGGCAAAGAAGACGCCATCAAAATCACGCCACCGATCCAACTCACCTTGGAATACGGTGTGCAGTTCATTGAAGACGACGAGCTGGTGGAAATCACGCCCAAGAGCGTGCGTCTGCGCAAACGCCATTTGAAAGAGCACGAACGCAAACGCGCCAGCCGCGAAGCCTGACACCCGGTCGGCACATGGCCTGGAAGTTGAGCCACAAACAAGCCATGGGCTTGATGGTCTTGGTCACCCTGATGTGGTCGATGGCGGGTGTGGTGTCGCGCCAGATGACCCATGCACAAGGCTTTGAGGTCACGTTCTGGCGCAGCTTGTTCACGGTATTGTCTTTGAGCGTGTTGTTGCCTGTGGTGAAAGGGCGCACTTTGTTCCGTCACTTGCCTTGGCGTCACCCTCGTTTTTGGTGGTCTGGTTTGTGTTGGGCCACCATGTTCACCGCTTTCATGCTGGCCATGACCATGACCACCGTGGCCAATGTGCTGATCACCATGGCGCTGGGCCCCATGTTCACTGCGCTGTTGTCTCGCTTTGTCTTGAAACGAGCGTTGGCGCGTCACACTTGGTGGGCCATTGCGGTCGCTGGCCTGGGCATGGTGTTCATGTTCATCACGCAAGTGCAGGTCGATGGTGTGCAGCACCTGTGGGGCATGGCTGTCGCTTTGTGTGTGCCAATCGCTGGTGCGGTGCAATGGAACCTGACCCACCAGCTGCAAACCGCCGATCAACAGCCTGACTACATGCCTGCGGTGTGGGTGGGGGCCGTGGTGTCGAGTCTGGTCACCGCGCCGCTGGCCTTGCCGGGTGTCGCCAGCGGCAGCGATGTCGCTTGGCTGGCGTGTTTGGGTTTGTTCCAATTGGCCATCCCCTGTTTGTTGGCGGTGTGGGCCGCGCAAGTGCTTCAATCGCACGAGGTGGCTTTGGTGGCCTTGCTGGAAGTCTTGTTGGGTATTGTTTGGGCTTGGTGGGGTGCGGGTGAAGAACCGGCCCTCACGGTACTCATCGGTGGCCTGTTGGTGTTGGGCGCGTTGGCGTGGAATGAATGGACAGCATGGAGATTTGCAAATGACTGATCATGCACAGAGCGAGGTGTTGACCGAGGTGCAGGGGGCGGTGGGCCTGATCACCTTGAACCGTGTCAAGGCTTTGAACGCCTTGTCGCTGGGCATGGTGCGCGACATCACCCAAGCCTTGCTCACTTGGCAACAAGACGAACGCATCCAGGCCGTGGCCATGCGTGGCATGGGCAAAGAAGGTCCTTTCGGTGCGTTTTGTGCGGGTGGGGACATTCGTTTTTTCCACCAAGCTGCTTTGGCCGGTGACCCCAGGCTAGAGGATTTCTTCACCGAGGAATACCGCCTCAACCACTTGATCCACCATTACGGCAAACCCTGTGTGGTGTTCATGGACGGCGTGGTCATGGGTGGTGGCATGGGTTTGGCACAAGGAGCCACAGTGCGCTTGGCGACCGAGCGCACCAAGATGGCCATGCCCGAGACCCTGATCGGTTTGTTTCCCGATGTGGGCGGCGGTTATTTTTTGAGCCGTTGTGAGGGCGCATTGGGCGAGTACCTAGGCCTGACCGGGCAGATGCTCAATGGTGCGGAGGCGGTGTTCGCTGGTTTGGCCGATGTCTGGTGTGACAGCGCTGCTTTGCATGAACTGTGGGCCGCGTTGCCGGCCATCGACTGGGGTCATCCTGCGGCTTTGCAGCAATTCACATCCCGCTTCACGGACCTCACCCACGAGGCCCAAACCAAAACCCCCGCATGGTGGAACGATTCACTGAACCAAGCCTTCAGTGCGCCTGATCTGTCCAGCATCGCCCGGGCTTTGCAAGAAACCCATCAACCACATGCCTTGGACGCCTTGCACAAACGCTCGCCCTTGATGCTGGCTGTCACGCTCGAACACATTCGCAGAGCGCGTCACATGAACCTGAGCGATGAGCTGCGCATGGAGCGCGACTTGGTGCGCCACAGTTTCCATCCCAGCCATTTGCAACGCGGTCCCGCGCAAAGCGACACCGTGGAAGGCATACGTGCTTTGGCGGTGGACAAAGACCACACGCCGCGTTGGTCACCCGCCCACATTGATCACGTCACCACCGACATGGTGACGCCTTTTTTCCAAAGCCCTTGGTCTGCGGCTGCCCATCCCTTGGCAGATTTGCAAGCACCTTTGGCATGAGCCTACAAAGGTAAACCCATGGCCAGCCCCATCAAAGTCTTGTTTGGATTTCACGCGGTGGGTGTGCGCCTGAAAACCACGCCTGCATCCGTCATCGAGGTGTTCATCGACCCCACGCGTCGTGACGCCCGCATGCGCCAGTTTCAAGAACGCGCCAAAGAAGCCAAGGTGAAATTGGTCGAGTCCGATGGCCCCCGCTTGGCCCAACTCGCGGGCAGCCATGGTCACCAAGGTGTGGTCGCACGTGTGTACGCCATCGACATCGCCAAGTCGTTGGATGCCTGTTTGGAGGCCTTGCCCTCGGACGTGCCTGCGCTCTTGTTGGTGCTCGATGGCATCACCGACCCGCACAACCTGGGCGCATGTTTGCGCGTGGCCGATGGCGCGGGTGTGCATGCGGTCATCGCCCCCAAAGACCATGCCGTGGGCATCAATGCCACGGTGGCCAAAGTGGCCAGTGGTGCGGCTGAGACCGTGCCTTATTTCATGGTGACCAATTTGGCGCGCACCTTGAACGAACTGAAAGAGCGCAACATCTGGGTGACTGGCACCAGCGACGATGCACCGCAAACACTGTATGACGTGGACTTGAAAGTCCCGACCGCGTGGGTGTTGGGCGCAGAAGGGGACGGCATGCGCCAGCTCACCCGCAAAACCTGCGATCAACTGGTGCGCATCCCCATGGCGGGTGGCGTGGAGAGTTTGAACGTGTCGGTGGCCAGTGGTATTTGTTTGTATGAAACGGTGCGCCAACGCATGGCCTAAAGCCCCAAGACAGCGCCCAACACGGCACCGCCCAGCATCAGCCACAGCAGATGCACCCGGGTCTTCAGCACGATGACCATGCTGGCCCCACAAATCAGCACCAAGCGCCAGTCCATCACAGGGTTGCTGGCGGTTTGCAGCAACCAACCCGCCGACAACATCAGACCCATCACCAGGGGCACCATGCCTGCTTTGAATGCCCGCACACCGCGCGCATGTTGGTACAAGTGCAACCACTTCACCATGGCATAGCTGAGCAAGGAAGAGGGCAGCACAGCAGCAATGAGCAAGCCCAGCGCCATCAGCAAGCCAGCACCGATGGCGGTCCAACCTGCATCCAAGCCACCCCCGATGTGCAGACCAATGTTCCAACCCATGACCGCAACCAGCAAGATATTGGGTCCCGGTGCGATCTGCGACAGCGTGACCGATTGGATGAACACCTCTTCGCTGATGAGTTGCATGTCGTTGACCAGGTAGCGGTGCATTTCAGGCACGATGGCCAAGGCCCCCCCCACCGCGAGCAAGGACAGCATGCAGAAATGCAGATGCAGTTCCAACCACAGCATGAGGTTCATGCATCCACCTTGGGTTGGAGCTTCCACCAAGTCAGCAGACAAGAGGTGCTGCCCACCACCCCAATCACCGCCGCCAGGGGCCAATGCATCAAGGCCGCGAATGAAAAGCTCAGCACGACCATCACCAGCGCCAAGGGCATGCCCAGTGGGTGTTGTCGGATGGTGGGCATGAATCGCCAACCAGCGGCCATCACCATGCCCGCTGCCGCCACCCCCATGCCATGCAAGGCCGACGTCACCACAGGCAAATGGGCAAAAGCTTGGAACGTGAACACGATGGCCAGCATGAGCAAACCTGGGAACAACAGCAAGCCGCTCATTGCTGCCAACGCGCCTGTCGGGCCAAAGTGTTTTCCGCCAAACATCACGGAGAGATTGACCACGTTAGGGCCGGGCAGAGTTTGTGCCAAGGCCCATTCCTCCGCGAACTCGGACAGGGTCATCCATTGCTTGCGGTCGACGATTTCGCGCTGCACCACGGCCAACACCCCGCCAAAGCCTTGCAGACCCAGCCAGGTGAAGGACAAGAACAAATCGGTGCGGGAGGGAGGTGTGTTTTGAATTTTCAGGCTTCCCATGGATTGATCAACTGTACGCCTGTGTTTTGGAAATCTTTGAGATTGCGCGTGACCACGGTGAAGCGGTGTTCAAGGGCGGTGGCGGCAATCATGGCGTCTCGCTCTGAAATGGCGTCGGGGAAATGCAAAGCAGCACAGCGTTTGGCCATGCTGGCCGAAAAAGGAATGGTGCGGCCATCAAATGCATCGGTCACACCATCCAACCAACGTCGCAGCGCCTGGCCTTGTGGTGGTTGTTTGTGTTCCAGCGCTTGCACGCCTTTTTCAAGTTCAAGGATGGTGATGGAAGACAAAAAAAACCGATCAATACCGTGACCGTTGGCCCACGCCACAACCTGGGGGTTTTGCATGGGCTTGCCATGACGCAGTTCTGAAATCACATTGGTGTCGAGCAAAAACATGGTCAGTCTGCTTGCAACACCGGTGCAGCATTGATGGTCAATTGCAATGTGGGTGGATCGAAGTCGACGCCATCGCCGCCAGGAATAGCGTTCATCACATCCAACAGACTTTCGGTGGGCTGGCCTTGCAGTTTGTAATAGTCCTCGATGCGCAGCAAGGCATAGGCCGGGCGGCCACGATCAGTGATAAACACCGGGCCTGTTTCGGCGGCGCGTTTGGCGGCAGAGACATCGCGCGTGAATTCTCGGCTGGAGTAGGTGTGAAGGGGCACAGGGGGCTCCTTTTGTGAATTAATGCTTGTATGTTACGACAAGCATCTGTGAATGTCACGAATTTCCAGCAGCATGCCTTGGCAGTGCAAGGCCATTTTCCCAGTCAGCTCTTGAAAGAGTGCCCGCCACCTAGAATCAGGGGCTGATGAACGCCCCCATAGACGTCTCCTTTTTCCCCCGTGTCGCCAAGCCCCTGACCAGTTACCGCAAGTACTGGGCGGCGCGTTTTGGCACGGCACCGTTTTTGCCGATGAGCCGCGCCGAGATGGCGCAACTGGGTTGGGACAGTTGCGACATCATTTTGGTGACGGGCGACGCTTATGTGGACCACCCAAGTTTTGGCATGGCCGTCATTGGCCGCATGCTGGAAGCGCAAGGTTTTCGCGTGGGCATCATTGCCCAGCCTGAGTGGCACAGTGCCGAGCCGTTTCAGGCTTTAGGTAAACCCAATTTGTTTTATGGTGTGACCGCGGGCAACATGGATTCCATGATCAACCGCTACACCGCCGACCGCAAAATCCGCAGCGACGATGCTTACACGCCCGGTGGTGTGGGTGGCAAGCGACCCGACCGCAGCGTGTTGGTCTACAGCCAACGTTGCCGCGAAGCCTATGCCGACGTACCAATCATCATTGGTGGCATCGAAGCCTCGTTGCGACGCATCGCGCATTACGACTACTGGCAAGACAAGGTGCGTCGCGCCATCCTCATTGATGCCAAGGCCGACTTGCTGTTGTATGGCAATGCTGAACGCGCCTTGGTGGAAGTGGCGCATCGCTTGGCAGCCAAAGAAGCCATCACCGACATCACCGATGTGCGTGGCACGGCTTTCATGGTGCGTCACACCCCAGAGGGTTGGTTTGAGATCGACAGCACCGAGGTCGACATGCCCGGCCGGGTTGAGTCGCATGTCAACCCCTACCTGATGGTGAGCGAGCAGGCGATGGCGCAGGGCGAGACGTGTGCACGGCAAGATGAGTTGGACACTGTCACTGCGAGGAGCGTAGCGACGAAGCAGCCTCAGGAAAGATTGCTTCACTTCGTTCGCAATGACAATTTGTCCGTTCGCAATGACAACTTTGCTGTTCGCAATGACGCCTCCGTCACTGCGAGGAGCGAAGCGACGAAGCAGCCTCAGGAGAGATTGCTTCACTTCGTTCGCAATGACACCATTACCAGCAAAGTCAAAGTCCCACCCCGCAACAAAAGCGTCATCCGCTTGCCCAGCTACGAGCAGGTGAAAAGCGATCCGGTGCTGTACGCCCACGCCAACCGGGTGCTGCACCTCGAGACCAATCCCGGCAATGCGCGTGCCTTGGTGCAAGCGCATGGCGAAGGACGCACTGCTCGTGATGTGTGGATCAACCCACCGCCCATTCCACTCACCACGGCAGAGATGGACCATGTGTTCGACCTGCCGTATGCCCGCAGCCCACACCCAGCTTACGCAGACGCCCAAGGCGGACATGATGGCGAGACCAAAATCCCCGCGTGGGAAATGATCCGTTTCAGCGTCAACATCATGCGCGGCTGTTTCGGTGGTTGCACCTTTTGCTCGATCACCGAGCACGAAGGCCGCATCATCCAAAGCCGCAGCGAAGCCTCCATCCTGCGCGAAATTGAAGACATCCGCGACAAGGTGCCCGGTTTCACCGGCGTGGTCAGCGATCTCGGTGGCCCAACCGCCAACATGTACCGCATCGGATGTCGCACACCCGAGATCGAAGCCGCTTGCCGCAAACCGAGTTGCGTCTACCCGGGCATTTGCCCCAACTTGAACACCAGCCATGCCGCCCTGATTCAGCTCTACCGCAAAGCGCGTGCGTTGCGGGGCGTGAAAAAAATCCTGATCGGTTCAGGCCTGCGTTATGACTTGGCGGTGGAAAGCCCCGAGTATGTGAAAGAGTTGGTGACCCACCATGTGGGCGGCTATTTGAAAATCGCGCCCGAGCACACCGAGGGCAACCCGCTTTCCATGATGATGAAGCCGGGCATTGGTTCTTATGATCGCTTCAAACAGATGTTTGACAAGTACAGCGCCGAGGCGGGCAAGAAGCAATACCTGATTCCGTATTTCATCGCGGCGCACCCTGGCACGCGTGACGAGGACATGATGCACCTCGCGGTGTGGCTGAAGAAAAATGGTTTTCGGGCTGACCAGGTGCAAACCTTTTACCCCAGTCCCATGGCCACGGCCACGGCCATGTACCACTCGGGCAAAAACCCGCTGCGGCGTGTGGGGCGTGAAAGTGAAGCGGTCGACATTGTGCGTGGCGACAAGCGCCGCCGTTTACACAAGGCGTTTTTGCGTTACCACGATGCCAATAACTGGCCGCTGTTGCGCGAAGCCTTGAAAGCCATGGGCCGTGCCGATCTGATTGGCAACGGCAAGCAGCATTTGATTCCGAGGTTTCAGCCCTTGAACACAGAGGGCTACACCAGCAGTCGACGTAAAAACAGCACCTCGGCTGCGGCCAAAACTTCGCCTGTCACGCAGGGTCGGGTGAAAGCAGCGCCCGGCAAAGTGCTCACGCAGCACACGGGTTTGCCGCCGCGCAAGACCAAGTAAGAGACTGCCTCGTTGCTGCGTTCCGCGCAGTGACGCTCACCCTACCATCAAGCGTATGCACCAGCCGAGTGGTCGACCGCGGTGGTGGCGGACAGGTGGTCGGCGTAGCAGTTGATCACTTGGTCATAGGCCTCGGTGGCTTCTTCCAAACGATTGGCTTTTTGCAGCATCCAGCCGTAGTTGAACCAGGCGGAGTATTTGCTGTGGAGACGGTCGTGTTTCAGCCAGTGGCGAAACAATTCCAGAGCTTCATGGGTGCGACCTTCAGCGTCCAAGCCTTCCGCCTTGGCGATCAGTTCCTGAACGGTCATGCTGTTGAAGCTCAAAAATGAGGTGTCGGTGGTCATGTCAATCTCCTTGAAAAGAATGGTTTCCAACCACTCAGCAAATTCAATGCCAAGGAAAATTGACACCCGCTAGGGGGGTGAGATTGCTTCGCTTCGCTCGCAATGACGACAGCTCGCAATGACGATAGCTCGCAATGACGCTTGTTCACCATGCTGGTCAGGGCATGGTCAGGGCATGGTCAGGGCATGGTCAGCAGGGGCAGGTCGTGCGTCAAGGCCAGGGCGTCGATCTGTTTGCGGGTCAGTCCCGCAAAAAAAGCCTCCAACTGCCGCTTGGTGGCCGGGGCCAACATCGGGTCGCGGGCTGACTTGCTCCCAGCCCGCAAACCAGCCACCTCCAGCAACCGGGCGGCAAAGTGGGGTTCGAGTGCCGCCACAGCCACCCGCCCGTTGGCGCATTCATAAACTTGGTAGCCGGCATGGGCACCACCAACCGAACCCTTGGGCGCAGTCAAACCCCATTGGCGCGGCAGGGCCAAGTAAGCCGCCGCGTCTTCCAAAGCCACCTCGTGAAACACGCCTTTACCCTGGGCGCGGCCAGGTTTGGCGCGCTGCCACAAGGCTTTGAGCACCGCCTCGCTGGCTTGGAGTGATCCGGCCATGTCGGCAAACAAGGTGGCGGGCAGGGCGAGTCCGCTGACCAAGCCATTGGCCGCCAAGTAGGTGAGGTCATGGCCGGGGATCTCGGCGCCAGCGCCCGGCGAGCCGAAGATGCTGACCAGGTTGAGGGCGGGAAATTGGGCGTGCAGATCGGACCAAGCCAGGCCCAGCTTCTTCAATGCCGAGGGTCGGAAGGAGGTGAGCAATACATCGGTGTTGGCCAACAGCTTGTGCAACTGGGCTTGGCCTTTGGCGGATTTCAGGTCAGCTTGGACAACTTTCACACCGGCATGCAGCTGGGCATAGGCTTGGGGCGCGTACAGGCCCATGGGGTCGGACGGTGAACCTTTGGGCAAACCCGCGGGGGGCAGCGGCTCAAGCTTGGTGCACTTGGCGCCCATGGCAGCCAGCCTCATGAGGGCGGCCGGTCCGGGCAGGTTGAGCGCCACGCTCAAAATGCGAACACCCGACAGGGTTTTGTCGGCGGGCTGGGAGCTAGGGTTTCCTTGGGACATGGGCGTGCTCTATATATAGTGTGTGGTTCACATCTTAGAGGATGCGAGATGGGCGGCAAACTTTTGTATTGGCTTGAAATATGCTTGAAGCTTGACATGAACGTATTGACGCGTCGCTTTGCCGTTTCCAGCCTGACCGCCTTGGTGGCGCAGGTGGGCTTGGCCGCGGACACGTACAGTGGGCCCAGTGCAGGGGCGCTCATGAACCACAACGAGCAAACCGTCAGGTCACATTTGCCCAACAACGACCAGTTGCGCATGCTGCTGTTGCCACCTCCCATGGCCATTTCCGCTCAATTCCGCATGGTCGTGCGACGGGTTTACTTCCAAGGCAACAAGCTGCTGGACAAAACCCAACTCTATCCATCGGTCCAACCTTTTCTAAACAAGCCTTTAGGTGCCACAGAATTAGGGCAATTGACAGAAGCAGTCACTAACCGATACCGGCAATCTGGCTGGGTGATCGAGGTCTACATCCCGCAGCAGGCCCTCGACCAGAACGAACTCATCCTCCAAGTGGTGGAAGACGTTCGCACCAGCAACAAGCCCCAGCGTTGATGGCGTCGCTTCGCTCGCCATGACTGGCGGCGGGTGGGCGGCCACGGCCTGTGTCATCGCGAGTCGCACCGCGACGAAGCGATCCATCGAGGCGCTGCGAGCTCATCAATAAGTACCAAGGCACGAATCTTGCTAATATGTGAATGTATGCAAGCATTTACGCGTCCTTTGTGAAGAAACACCTGCCATTAGCACTCCAAGGCATTGCCCTTGCCGTCCTGCTCGGCTGGGTATCGGATGCGCACGTCCCGGGTTTGAGCGAGCCGATCGTCCCCAATCTCCAAGTGCCGCCAAGCCAGGTCAAAGTGACGCCACGGCGCGCACCAGAGACGCCAAAAAATGCTCAAGTCCTTGAAAATAAAACAGAAATCAAGAGTTTCAAGGAACAAGTTGAGGCTGCCAAAGCGCGCCAGTGGAAGCAAACGGCTGATCGCGTGACCCAGGCCGTGGTCAGCTTGACCCAAGGATCAGAGCCACCTGCCAACGAAGTGTCTGTGCCTCCCGACAAGGTGCCTGAATTGTTCAGCGCCATTGAGAACCCCAAAATCAATGAACCGCCTGATCTGATTCAGCGGCCAAACCCTCCAGAATTGACAAGCATTGTCGAACAACAACAATTGTTGCCGCTCAGTGGCAGCGAATTGCCGCTTGCCGTGCCTGACATCGCCATTGATAGTCCCCAGACGACGCCGGACACCCCGGCCACCTGGGTCACGGCAGTTGAGGAAACCTTCGACCTGCTGAAAGAAGCCGCATCAAAACTGGTGGAATCCGCCCAAGAGGGTCTGGAGCAGTTCACCGAAGCGGCCAAAGACGCGGTGAATGAGACCATCGAAGTCGCGAAAGACGTGGTAAACGACGCAGCCGAAGCTGCCAAAGACGTGGTGAACGAGACCGCCGCAGTTGCCAGCCCTGGCGTCAGCCATGTGGCGGATGCGGTCGCAGCCGAGATCGTCCCGACCGAGGTGACGCCGCTGGAGATCGCGGCGGTCGAGGAACGTTCAGACGCCCCATCGGTGGTGGATTGCGTCACTGGCATGAGCGCGAATGAGTGCCCTGTTGTACTTCCAAATGATTCAAATATTGAATCATTGTCAGCATCACAAACATCGTCAGAAGCAGAATCCTGGTCAAA